>Ga0074193_1000770_pt1 | contig 47991 bp, 28 predicted proteins | sample EPASupsiteHSE605_FD_64523 | JGI IMG/M metagenome (GOLD analysis project Ga0074193, IMG submission 64523) | Bioremediated contaminated groundwater from EPA Superfund site, New Mexico - Sample HSE6-05 | ecosystem: Environmental > Aquatic > Deep subsurface > Groundwater > Contaminated ...
CTGTGAATCAGGTCGTAAATAGGTTTCTGGGCCTCTTTACCGAGAATCCCGACTGGAAATTCGATGCAGAGCACGTAACCGTGATCAATGCCTTTGCCATTATTTCGTTGCAGCTGGTAGTATCTTCCATCGTAAAACATACGCCGGCACTACCTACCATGATAACCGGGTTGCTTATTGCTACCGCTGGAATGGCTTGCCTGGCTATATCAACCAGTGTGTGGATATTTATTGCCGGAATCTTTATTTTCAGCATCGGCGAAATGGTGGCTCACCCCAAGTTTATCTCCTATGTGGGTCTGATAGCCCCCGAAGATAAAAAAGCGTTGTATCTGGGCTACTCTTTTCTATATGGAGTGATAGGAAGCGGTATCGGTGGAATTCTGGGAGCTAAACTCTATGTACATTATGTAGACGAGCTCAACCAGCCGGACATGCTTTGGCTCATATTCTCCGGAATCGGACTGGTTACCATCTTCGGATTGATGGCTTACCATAAATTTTTGGCCCCCAGAAAATAGAGCGAAGCAAATACCAGCCACTTTACTCAAATCATAAAACAGTGAGGGATGTCTTAAATTAAAGACATCCCTCATTATTTTGTAGTATCAGCTTTCCGGATCAGTCCACCATCGCAAAGTCGAGTTGCTTTCTCTCCAGGTTAGCCTGAGCCACCTTGATCGTAATCGGATCACCCAAACGATACTGACGTTTCTTACGTCTTCCTATCAGGCAATAATTCTTTTCATCAAATTCGTAATAATCATCATCCAGATCACGGATAGGCACCAATCCCTCGCACTTGTTCTCATTCAGTTCTACGTAAAGCCCCCATTCTGTAACACCCGAAATTACACCATCGTATACCATGCCCAGCTTATCACTCATAAACTCGACCTGTTTGTATTTCGTAGAAGCCCTTTCGGCATTGGCAGCCACCTGCTCCATACTGGAGCAATGCTCGCACAAATCCTCGTATTTGGCTTTCACCACACTCCGGCCACCAGCCAGGTAACGCTCCAGCAAGCGATGAACCATCATATCCGGATACCGGCGGATGGGACTTGTAAAGTGTGTATAATAATCGAACGCCAGTCCGTAGTGCCCCACATTCTCGGTAGAATATACAGCCTTGGCCATGGCACGTATCGCTACTGTCTCGATCAGGTTCTCCTCGCGTTTTCCCTGTACCTCATCCAGCAAATGGTTAATACCCTTGGAAACATCCGTCTTGCTTCCGTCCGTTTTCAGCTTATAACCGAAACGGCGGATAAAAGAGGCAAAATTCTCCATCTTGTCGGGATCCGGCAAATCATGGATACGATACACGAACGTTTTCTTGGTCTTCCCCTGAGGAACCTTGCCTACAAACTCGGCAACCGTACGGTTTGCGAGCAACATAAACTCCTCAATCATCTTATTTGCATCTTTCGATTCCTTGAAATAGACACTCAACGGCTTGCCATACTCATCAATCTCGAACTTCACTTCGTAACGCTCAAAAGCAATTGCTCCATCCTTGAACCGTTTGGCTCGCAACTTCTTGGCCAAACCATCCATGGCAAGAATAGCCTCTTCACATTCGCCGGTTCCTTTCTCTATAATTTCCTGTGCCTCTTCGTAGGTAAACCTCCGGTCGCTTTTAATCAGCGTACGGCAAATGCGCGAATTCTTTACAACAGCCTCCGGAGTCATTTCAAACACCACCGAGAAGCAGAATTTCTCTTCATTGGGGCGAAGCGAACAAAGTCCGTTACTAAGCCGTTCGGGTAACATGGGAATGGTACGGTCTACCAGATAAACACTTGTAGCCCTGCTCAGCGCCTCTTTGTCAATGATGCTGTCCGGTTTTACAAAATGCGTAACATCGGCAATATGTACTCCTATCTCAATCAGTCCGGAAGGTAATTTCCGATACGAAAGTGCATCATCAAAGTCCTTCGCATCTTTAGGGTCCACCGTAAAAGTAAGTACATCGCGGAAGTCCTCCCTCTCGGCCAGATCCTTCTCTGTTATCTTGTCCGAAATATCTTCGGCAGCCTTCTCTACATTCTCCGGATATTTATAAGGCAACCCGAACTCCGCCAGGATAGCATGCATCTCTGCATCATTCTGCCCGGCTACTCCTAAAATATCAACCACTTCACCCAGTGGATTCTTAGCACCCTCGGGCCATTCGACAATACGAACAATGGCCTTGTCGCCGTTCTTTCCTCCCTTTAATTTATCTTTGGGAATAAAGATATCGTTGGCCAATGTTTTATTTTCCGTAACCAAAAAGGCAAACCCTTTGGCCACCTGCAATTTTCCAACAAACGTCTTCTCCACACTTTCCAGCACTTCCAGGACTTCGGCCTCCTGTTCCGCTCCTTTCTTTTTGGCAAACAGCTGAACCTTCACCTTGTCGCCCGTCATTGCATGGCCCGAATTACGTTCCGCTACAAATACCGGCGTACCGCCATCTTCGGGCAGGAATGAATTCTTACCGTTGCTTCTGCGTGAAAAAGTACCTATGGCAACCGTTCCGATTCCGTTATACCGATACCGGCCACGGTCTATCTCAGAGATAAAATCGTCGGCTGCCAGGTCGTACAATATATCCACAATCATCAATTTCTGGACCTGAGCCTCCAGCCCCAGAATCTTACTTATCTGCTTATAGTTAAAAGACTCTTTAGGAGATGCCTGGAAAGCCGCTATTACAGCCTGCACCATTGCCTGTTTTTTCATTCGCTTTCCCGAACCTTTATTCTCCGTCTTTTCGTTTTTGTCTTTTTTTCCTGATTTCTTTCTCATCTTATTCTTCATTTAAATTGGCAGCGCAGGCTACCTGTATACAAAGTAAACAAATAAATCCGAAAAAGTATCGTTGAGCCACCTAAATTGGATAAACAAACCGTTACTTCGAGAATTTAGTAGCTTTTACACCCACTGCTCCGGGTTTACATACAAACAAGCTTCCGCTCTGCGGGTACTTGGCCAGGTCGCTTTCCGACAATCCGGCACGGGCGGTCGTTATGTAAAGTATATCCAGATTTTCTCCCCCAAAAGCACACGAAGCTACATTGGGAGCGGGCAATTCAATTTTTTTGAGCAACTCGCCTGTCTGCGGATTGTAGCAATACACTCCATATCCACCCCACTGAGCCACCCAGAGGTTACCGTTGCGGTCGATTGTCATCCCATCGGGAGAGCCGGTTCCTTCGGCCAGCGTAACTGCTATCCCGTCAAACTCGATATTCCCGGTGGAAGCATCATACTTATACCGGGCAACCTTACCCGTTGGCGTATCGTTATAGTACATAAACCGCTTATCGGCCGTCCACACAATGCCATTCGAAATTGTAACGCTGTCCAGTTTCATAGTAACAACGCCATCCCGTGTAACCGCATACAGCTTACCAACACCTTTAGGTGCTCCGAATCCCATGGTACCCACCCAAAGACGGCCTTCCGGGTCACACTTCCCGTCGTTGCACCGCACCGTACCAGCCACATCATCGATAGAGGCCACATGTTCGTTTGCTCCTGTAAGCAAATTAACACGTACAATCTCATTCTGTAACGAAACCACCACGGTTGAATCCGTTTCGGGCACTACGGTAGACACCATCCGATCGAAAGTCCAGGTATTGCAAGTCTCCAACCCGGGTAAATATTCATACAGGGTCTTACCCTCGATATCCACCCAGAAAAGCGACTTACGTTCCGGATGCCATATACTACCTTCGCCGGTAGTCGCTTTCGCGTCAAAGGCAACAACAGGCTTCTCGGTGAGCGTATTTCCTGAACAAGACGAAAGAAACAAGAAGCAAAAGGCAGGTAAGGCCAAAGCCAGCGAAGTCAACGAATCTAACATAGCGGATGTTTTCATATTTAATTCATTTAGTAAAACAAAAATAGTAATTTTCTTTCCAACAAAGAGATAGGTTTACAGATAATGCACAATGCCCCTCAAATAATTGCTCCAATCAAATAAAACCGATTTATACGCAAATCATCTGTCATCTCTCATTTTTCGTCGTTTTTCCCTGTATTTACAAGGGTTCCGGCAATGACAGATCCCTTTTTTCATCTGTCATGCATCTGTCATCTCTCATTAACCCGAAGGCAGCCCCCTCCCATCCCGAAGGTTGTAATTTTATCAGATTATAACCATTTTTTCCTTCTATACTTACTCTAAGGCATTTCTATACCGATCTTTACTGATTTTCCTGTATACAATTAGTATTTTGCATGCCGGATACTAATCGTTGGACCTAGGTCAAGTTTTCGTTGGACCATGGTCTACTTATTGTTGGACCTAGGTTGAGATATCGTTGGACCATGGTCCAACGATTAATTGCCTTAATTCAAAAAAATTAAAGTATACAGGAAGCGGACTTAATAGATTAACAGGAAGTTACAATATAAGGCAACATTGCCGTATGATATCTATTTAACAGCTTATTAATCAATTTTAATAGATTAATTACCTAACCCCGCAGAATTAATTATATATTTGAGAAAAATATTGAAGGACTTTTGTCAATCTCCATGTATGAATAAAAAAACATCCATACTTAATCCTTGCAAACCATGAAACTACAACGACTGATTCTTTTCGTTTTAGTGCTGCATTCAGAAGTTAGACCATATACAACTCCAAAAACATGAAAAAGGCAACATTAGTATTGGTAATCGCTTTGCTCGCAGGCTTGGCTGGATGCGGGAAAAAACAATCTATTAGCGATGATATAATCGTTGTTGATATTACGAAAGCTCCTTCGTCCAAAAAGGAATTGATTCTTCAGGATTTTATGGATGTTGAATATGTTGCCTTGGAAACAAAAGATGACTTTCTTAATCGAGGCGTTGTGCATGATATAGGCAAAAAGATAATATTGGTAACCAACCAAGACGATGGGGATATTTTTGTTTATGACAGAACCGGAAATGCATTAAGAAAAATAAACCGTAGAGGCCAAGGAGGTGAAGAATACATTAGTTGTTTTAATATTACTTTAGATGAGGAGAACGAAGAAATGTTTATTAACGACATCTCTCTCCAAAAGATTCATGTATATGACTTATATGGAAACTTTAAACGGAGTTTTCAACACAAAAAAGGTAACGGGACTTTATTTTATAACGACATATTTAATTATGACAAGAATAATCTGATTTGTTATGACCAATACAATGAAAAAATTCCATTTGTTCTTATTTCAAAAAAGGATGGCAGTATTACCAAAGAAATCAAAATTCCCTTTAAAAAGAAAATACTACTATTACAGCAAACAAGAGATGAAGAACATATTTATATAAAGACCCCAGGGCCTTATCGTAGAATTATAACCTTCAAAGGCAATTGGATATTATCAGAAACTTCATCCGATACCGTATATACATTATCTCCAGATTATAGTTTATATCCGCTTTTAGTAAGAACTCCTTCTATCCAAACTATGAATCCGGAGGTATTTCTTATATTAAGGTTTTTTTCAGACCGTTATTATTTTATGGAAACAATTAAAAACGTATTTGATTTTAGTACAGGAAAAGGGTTTTCTAGAACTTTTTTCATGTACGACAGGCAGGAAAAAGCATTTTTCAATTATACAGTTTATAATGGCGACTATACAATCAAAAAAGAGATATACATGAACTGGTTAAGACCTGTAAATCACGAAATCGAATCTTGGCAAGCTTTAGATGCGAACCAGCTCATAGAATCCTATAATAATGGTGAGCTGAAAGGGAAACTGAAGAAAATTGCTGCAACATTAAATGAGGATTCAAACCCTGTGATAATGCTGATTAAGCATAAGAAATAGACTAATTTCTGGGAACAATGATCAGTATAACAAATGATTCATAGAAGAAAAGATTTATAGATATACATTATAAAAATATAGCGATGAAATATACATTAACTTTTTTGACAATAGTTTTAATGATTACCTCTTGTAACGTTGAAAACTCAAAGACCAATAATATTGTTGACAAATTTACATGGGAAGTTCAGCTTGCAGGATATGATTATGAAAAACTGGATGAAAAAGGAGAGATAAGACTCGAAGATTTTATATTAGAATTTGAAAAGTTCCCTTGGATTGAACAAATAGAGAGTCGCAATAAAATACAGGAAGGTTGCTCTCCAAGCCTTTTTGTAAATGACCATAAATCTTCAACATGCCTTTGGGTTTCAATGACTGGTGATAAAAAAGAGTATGTATATTTAATCGGATACGTTTATAAAAAAACTGTAAAAGATTATTATGGACCAGGGAATCCCAAAGAGATAAATTGGGTTGAAATTTATTTAACAGATGATGCAGAACTAGTAAAACGATGTTATAATTTATTTTTCCACAGAGAGACTGTCAAATTAGTTAAAAGACTTAAGAAGCTTGAAATGTATGGAGAAATGGAATCTCTTCAACAATAATCCGAACTACAATAAAAACAGATAAGGCCGGCTCAATCAGATTTGAACCGGCCTTTAATGTCTATATGTTACTATTTATTTTTTACACTGATTTCTTATCCATGATATGCGGGCTGAATTCTGTTCGGGGAAAGTCCAATGGCCTGTTTCAAGATACAGATGAAGATCTTTGGGGGCTTTGATAACATTATAAGCTGCATGCATAGATGTAGGAGGGCAAACCACATCGTTATAACCCCAGCTATACCATCCAAGAGCTTTTACCCTGCTGGCAAAATTTACAACATCAAAATAAGAGAGTGTTTCTACTTCGTTTGGCTGAGGTTTGGCATTCTTATAATAATGTGGCCAACCTCCTGCCCGGTTGTTCAGGTATCCTGCAAAATCGCTTAGTGCCGGATACAATGCAGCCAGGAATTTAATTCGGGAATCCAGTCCGGCTGTAATGATGGACAAGGCTCCTCCCTGACTACCACCTGTTACTCCTACCGTTGCTCCATCAAACTCAGGCAACGAATAAATGAAGTCTACAGCTCTTACGCATCCAAGATACACCCGTTTGTAATAGTGATTGTCGCGGTCGTTTTTGTTAATCCCGTTATAATTGCGCAAGGCTCCTGTTGCAAGGCTATAATAGAGCTCCTGAGGTAAATTAACCGGGATTCCGTGAATACCAATTTCAAGAGAGATTATATCTTCACCCATATTGGAACCTCCATAGGGACGGATACCTGCACCCGGTACCAATAAAACAGCCGGATATTTACCGGGCTTCACCGGAACAGAAAGCATACCGTATACACGTGAACCTCTCATGTCATTCTGAAAACTTACATGATACACGTTAAGCGAAGAGGTACACTTTTCGGGAACCAACACCATGGTAGGATCAAGCGGTGTTTTACGTGCTTCATCAATCGAGTTGCTCCAGAAAAGATCGAAGTCTTTCGGATCGGGGGTGGTAGGGCGGATTTTTTCTGCTTCATAGGCTACAGTTGCCAATCCTTCGTATTCTTTACCATCTACTTTTGCAACAACACGGCAACGAAGAAAGCCCGGCTCCTTCAAGGAGGCTTTCAGTTCAGTCTTACCGTCTTTCAGAACCACATTCTGTTTCTTTACAGAGGGAAATGCCTCCGGGCCCAGTTCATAGTCGACCGTAACATTATCCAAAAGAACCTGACTTTTAAAAACCTGCACGGTAAATTTCGCCTCCTGTTTAATTTTATATTCCCAGTTGGAATGATCGGGAGATATAACCACACTAATCAGTTTCTGTGCAGGCTGAGCCATTGCAATGCCGAAAGGCATCAATAAAAACAACACGAGAAATGGAATTAAAAGCTTTTTCATAGAATTATTCATTTATGTTTAAATATAAGATTATCTTAAAGAACTTCATTGCTCCGGTTGGGACAACACAAAATGTATTTAATCTCCAACTAATAGTTTACTGCATAATCCTTTGGGAATTTATCATTTGCAAATGCCTTTTTTGCTGTCCAGTCGGCTGCTGGTGCTGTCCAAAAAGAGTCTGTTGCAGGCAGTCCAAGAGCCAGAAAGCATTCGGACGTAAGGTACATACTTCCATTGTTGCTATATGAATCACCTAACTCCGGCTGTTTGCCGGCAAATCCGATAGTCAGAAATCCTTCAGCATTAAAATTAGTGGGATTCGTAAATATCCGTTTTTGTACAGCAGTAAGCGCTGCCCTTACCTGCCCTTCGGAAAGCTTTTCGGGCAATAACTTTTTCCAGGCCAGCAATGATAAGGGCTGGAAAGCTCCTGTACGGTAGGTGAGCGACCGACCAAAAGGAGGAAAAGTCCCTTCGGGAGATATCATACGCTCCAGTTGTTCCGAATAACGCTGAATTCTTTTTAAAGCCTGATTGTACGCTTTCTTATCCGATTCGCTTTGTTGGGAAAAGACTTCGAGAATCTCCAGAAACATGGGCTGAATTACAAATGAATTATAGTAATCATAATGAAAACGCTCGCCATCCATATACCATCCGTCACCCACATACCATTCATTCATCTTTCTGATGGAAAGATCTACGCGCATCGGATCGTAAGATTCGCCAACCGACTTAAAAAAAGCTTCATTCATGGCTGCGAAAAGCAACCAATTTGAGTAGGGAGGTTTAACTCGTCTCAATTGTTTAAGTTCCGATATGATTCTTTCTTTGGTGACCTTATCCTGGGGTTCCCACAATTGTTTAGGAGCTCGGATCAATGCATTGGAGAAGAATGCCGAATCAACAAGCGGCTGTCCTTCGGAATGCCATAACAGATAATCAGGACTTTTGGGATCTACTGAGTGAGCATAACTCTGTAAGGCCCATTCCCGAAGTTGTTTCCTTTGTTTACCTTCCTGTGTTTCGTCGTCGGGGAGTGAAAGCCACGGAGCCAGACCGGACATTAAACGGCCGAAACACTCCATATAGGTAACGGATTTATCTCTTCCATCCCATGTTGGGCTGACTTCAACAGACATTCTTTTTCTGAGTTCGCCTTTAGACATTGCAGATAAAACGGGTTCGGCCATTCTATACATCAAGTCGCACCAGTATGCTCTGTCATTTTTAACCGTTACATCTGTTTTTTCTGAAGAATTATGTATGCCGACAGCCTGGGTGTCTTGAGTGATAATTCCTAATGCAGCGCCAGCTGCCATTGTTTTTACAAAATCCCGTCTTTCCATGAAGTATTTGGTCCTATTTGTTTAAATTAGTTTTTTGTATACTTTTTTCTGAATTGTTATCCATACGGATTCAAAGAAATTAACCTTTGTTCAGTATCAAAACAGCTTATTCTATAATCCAGATAGAATATTCAATATGATTTTGCAAAAATAAGGTTCTTTTTTGAAAACAAGAAGAATAGCTTTTATCCAATTCATAAATAATTACCTTAATCTGAAGCTCAAATAACGTAAATACGAAAGAACAATCCCTATAAATAGCTATTTTGATCCTCATTATACCTAAATAAGGCGATTTATGACTGCAATTATATTATTTTACTTTGCATAAGAATTTTTAAGGTTAAATAAATTATGCCATGAGTAAATTATGTTTGAGCATTTTAATAGTGTTGTGTAATTCTTTAGTATCATTCGCTGGCGAAATAAAAGGAGTCGTATATAATCAGGCCGGCGAACGTATGGAATATGTAACAATCCAGGTAAAGGGAACAAATAAAGGAGAAACTACAGATGATCAAGGGCGATTCAGTATCCGGAATATAAAAAAAGGGTATTATACGTTGGTTTTCTCTTCAGTAAGCTACGCAAACAAAGAATTGAATGTGTCGCTTACAACAGATAATAGCGTTGTTAATTTAGACAACGTTATTATGGAATCAAGCACGCAGGAACTGGGCGAAATTGTTGTTACAGGAAATGGTAGTAAATACAATTCACGTGATATATCCAATACAATCCGCCTTGGAGAACCGTTGATTAAGATCCCGCAGAACGTACAGATTGTGAATTCTCAGATTATGGCCGATCAGCAGATTACGAGTATGAGCGACGGGATTATCCGCAATGTAAGCGGTGTTTCAAAACTGGAGCACTGGGGAGATTCTTATACACGGGTAAACATGCGTGGTTCGCGTGCAGCCGCATTTCGTGAAGGAATGAATGTTACCAGTTCGTGGGGGCCTCTTACTGAAGATATGAGCTACGTGGATCGTGTTGAATTTATTAAAGGTCCGGCCGGATTCATGATGTCCAACGGAGAACCAAGCGGTATATATAATGTTGTAACTAAAAAACCTACAGGACAGACCAAAGGGGAAACTACCTTTACCTACGGGAGTTACGATTTCTATCGTGCAACAATTGATCTGGATGGGAAACTAAATGATAGCGGAAAATTACTTTATCGGTTCAATGCGATGGGACAGTCTACCAACTCTCACCGCGCTTACGAATTTGCCAAAAGATACAGCATCGCTCCGGTAGTAAGCTATCAGTTGGATAAAGACACCAAATTAACAGCAGAGTATAATTTCCAATATATGCAATCGTCCAATATTGGCTCATATTATAACTTCTCAGCCGGTGGATACGCGACACTTCCTCAAGATTTCTCAATGTTGGAGCCAGGAATGGAGCCTACAAAAATTAATGACCATACCCTGATATTGAATCTTCAGCATAACTTTAGCAGTGACTGGAAACTTACAGCGCAGACGGCTTACTTCAACTATAACAGACAGGGTAGTTCAATGTGGCCCGCATCTCTTGATCAGAAGGGGAACATGGTGCGATATGTAAGCATAGGTGATGCAATAAATGAAATGAAGTTTGGACAATTATTTCTGAATGGTAAAGCTCAGACCGGAAACGTGAGTCACCGAATTCTGGCCGGGTTCGATGCAGGCGACAAACATGCCTGGTACGACTGGAGCCAAATGCACTATCTGGATTCAACAAATACCTATAACATATACAATAGCAGCTATATTCCGGGTAAACCGTATTACGGTTATCCTAAATTTGACCGTACAAAAAGCTTGAAAGAGCGTGCTAACAATACACAGGTAAGTCAATCGTATGTAGGCATTTACGTGCAGGACGAATTAGGGTTTTTCAATGATATGCTTCGCCTTACGCTTGCCGGACGCTACACGTATGTGGAAGACAGTTCATACGGAACAACCCGTACCGAAGAAAAGCACTTTTCTCCGCGTACTGCTCTAAGTTTTTCGCCAGACGATAATACAACGATTTACGCAATGTATGATCAAACATTTAATCCCCAAATGGGAACTTTACGCAATGGAAAGAAAGTTGATCCGATTACCGGGAATAACTGGGAATTGGGAGTTAAACGGAATTGGTTTAACAACCGTTGGACAACAAGTATCGGACTCTATCAGATTCTTAAGAACAATGAAACTTCAGGCGATCCGGATAATACAGCCCAGGAAATGTTCTTAATTCAGACGGGACAATCTAAGTCAAAAGGGATTGAAGTAGATATTCAGGGTGAAATTATAAAGAATCTTAGTGTAATTGCCAACTATGCCTATACGGATTATGTAGTAAGTAAATCGGAAAATGTAAATCAGCCAGTAGGAACTCGTCTTCCCGGTTACGCTAAGCATGCATTTAATATCTGGTTAAAATATAAAATTACCGAAGGAGCTCTGAACGGATTCAGCGTATCTGCCGGGCAATCTTCACAAATTGACCGTAGCACATGGAACTGGGGAAGTGTGTCTAATAATACGAAGTCGTTGCCTGATTATTTCCGATTCGATGCAGCATTGGGGTGGAGAAAAGAGAACCTAAACATCGCGCTAAACGTTTATAATATATTAGACCGTTATCTGTATAGTGGAGCTCCTTATCAGGGATTCTACTACTGGCAATCGGAAGCTCCACGAAACTTCAGATTAAGCATTGGGTATAGCTTCTAATTATAACAACGCTTTTGTATGAAATATTCGGTTAGATCAATCTTTCGTAAAGTCCATCTATGGTTAGGGATGCTTTCGGGCATCGTAATTTTTATCGTAGCCATAACAGGATGTATTTACGCTTTTCAGGATGAAATTAAAGACATATTTCGCCCATCGCTACGCGTAGAGGCAACCGGAAAGCCTTTTCTATCACCCGAAGAGCTGAAAGAAAAAGCTACCGCTTATGTTTTTGTTACTCCGGCAGATAGCAGTAATGCTATCTACGGAGTTATGTATAATACCTTCGATAAAGCTGCGGCATTAGGTTGCAGCTTTACCGATTCCGGCTATACCACTCTTTATGTTAATCCATACAATGGGGAGCTTATTCACAAGGAATCTTTTAATAACGATTTCTTCCGTATAGCACTGGCCGGTCATAGAAGCCTATGGCTCCCAAACCCTATCGGAAAGCAAATTGTTGGTTGGAGTGTATGGATATTTGTTATTGTATTGCTTTCGGGATTAATTCTGTGGATTCCTAAAAAATGGAATAAGAAATCAATCGCAACCGGATTAAAAATTAAATGGAAAGCGCCGTTCACCCGGGTAAACTACGATTTACACAATGTGTTGGGCTTTTACACCGCCATATTTGCATTGATCATAGCGCTGACGGGATTAACCTGGAGTTTTGAATGGTTTTCAAAATCCTATTACAGCCTCATCACCGGAGGAAAAGAATTCAAAAAATGGGAACCCGCTTTATCAGATACAACTCTCACAAGCCTTGAAGGCAATACTTCCGGACTTTTATGGGAACAGATGAAAAAAGAATATCCCATCGGAAGTAAAGGATCTTTCAGATTCGATTATCCAAAAACCAAATCGGATGCTTTTATGGTGTGTTACAATCCCAGCAATGTAACCTATTATACCCGTGAGTACCGCTTTTTTGATCAATCCAGTTTGCAGGAGCTTAACGGAGGAGGAAGTTATGGACTTAATGCGAAACAGATAACTTCTGGTGACAAGTTATTCAGGATCTCTTACGATTTACACTCAGGTTCCATATTCGGACTTCCAGGCAGGATATTAGCTTTTTTAGTCAGCCTTGTTATCGCTTCTTTACCTATAACCGGAGTTATTATATGGTGGCGCAAAAAAAAGAAAAAGCGTAAATGATTATCCCCAAATTACCAGAACAGAGTAATAAGCTGAGAATATACTTACAAGGAACTGTTTTAAAATAATTAAAACAGTTCCTTGTTTTTTTATTTAATCTTTGGGGCCAGAACAACTAAGTACATGACACAAATTGTTAGAACAATTACCGCGCCGATCTGTCCCGATAAGGCATCGGAAGTAATACCCATCAACAAGGGGAAGACAGCTCCTCCGGAAATTCCCATTACCATGAGGCCGGAGATCTCGTTGTTTCGTTGAGGTAGATGAAGCAGCGCTTGCGAAAACATGATTGAAAATACGTTGGAATTACCGAACCCGATCAGTGCCACGCAGATGTAAAGCGATAAAAGGCTATGTCCGAAATAAAGTCCGCCAACAGCTATAACCATGGAGGCAACACTGATAATGAAGAATTTTTTGGCAGAAAAACGGGCCAGGATTATAGCTCCGGAGAAACAACCGAGTGTTCGAAACAGAAAATAAAGGCTGGTTGAATATCCCGCATCAGCCAAGGTCATGTCCATACGCTCTATCAGCAACTTCGGTGCCGTAAGGTTGATACCTACATCAATACCTACATGAACCAAGATGCCCAGAAATAACATAAACACAAGCTTATCACCCAACAAACTAAAGCATTCCGAAAATGTTGACTGTTTTCCTTCAATAGGCTGCTCTTTTATATTTGTAAGAGACAAAGTTCCCGCGGCCAATATTGCGATGACTCCAAAAATAGGGAAAAGCATCTTCCAATCGCCGAATGTTATAACTGCCCAAGCAGCTATAATTGGTGCCAGAAACGAAGCAATCGCTTTAACAAACTGACCGAGCGTGAGGCTGCTGGCCAATCGGTCGCCCGAAACAATGTTGGCAACCAAAGGATTTAAAGAGACCTGCATCAATGTATTTCCGATTCCCAGTAAAGAGAAAGAAAGCAGCATAAATGTAAAACTGTAACCGACCATCGGAATCAACAAAGCCAGAGCTGTTACAAGCAGACTGATAACTACTGTCTTTCGCCGGCCGATCTTGTTCATCAGCATGCCGGTTGGAACCGAGAAAATCAGGAACCAAAAGAAAACCATGGAAGGCATCAGATTCGCCATGGTATCAGATAACATAAAATCTTTCTTTATGTAATTCGTCGCAATACCAACCAAATCAACAAAACCCATCGAAAAGAAAGCAAACATCACCGGGATGATACGTGCATAGGAATTTGAACTTTTCATAGACTATAATGCATAAAGTAAATACTCGCGTAAATTATCATACGGTCCACGCTCCGGCTTTGGTACAAACGTATGCAGCTTTATCAACGGCAAACTGATGTGACTCCTGCAATGATTTTCCCTCTATGAGCGATGAGATGAAAGCCCCCGTAAATGAATCGCCGGCTCCTACCGTATCCACCACCTTCACTTTGGTTGTTTGAATGCAGGAATAATCATCTTTTGTAATTACCTTACTATAATCGGCCCCGGCTGTAAGAATCACTACCTTCAGGTTAAATTGGTTGAGAAACCATCTGCAGGCAACGTCCTCATCGTATCCATCCAATGGAAATATCTCACGCAGCAACTCTAATTCATCATCATTCATTTTAAAAACGTTGCACAACCGAAGAGATTCTTCAATTATCTGCTTCGAATAAAAATGCTGACGAATATTTATATCCAATATACGATAGGCACTTTGAGGCACCAGGGATAAAATTTCATGAATGGTACTTCTGGATACTGCCGAACGCTGTGCCAATGTTCCGAAACAAATCGCATCGGTACGTCTTGCCAGCTGTTTCCCCTCATCCGTTGCCGGGATATAATCCCAAGCCACATTCTCTATTATCGTATAATTGGGAATTCCTTCTTTAAGCTGCACCAACACAGTTCCGGTTGGATAATCGACCCTTTCTATGAAATAGCTTAGTTTTATTTTATCAAGCTCTTGCAAAATTTCATCACCAAGAGCATCCTTACCGATAGCACTGATAGCGTAGCTCTCGGCTCCCAGAAGTGAGGCATGATAGACAAAATTAACCGGTGCCCCTCCGGCTTTTTTCCCGGATGGAAGCATATCCCACAGAAGCTCACCAATTCCAACAATTACAGGTTTATTTTTCATGTGCGTACATTTTATTGTTTATTGTATCTATTATCGGTTGAAACTTTTATTTCCATATGGATTTTAATTCGGTAATTGAGGCTTCACCCAACCGTATCTGTCCGTTCTCGGCAAAGATCTCGATTATATCAAAATCTTCGGTTGGATAGTAAAGATCCGTGATCACCACTTTATTATCTGCTGCAAAAAATTCAAGAGATGTTTTATCCACCACTATTCTCCAGTCAGCGTAATTACCATTTGCAATAAAAGGAACTATATGGGTGAGAGCAAACCGTTCTGAGAACACCTCTCCAACGGCATTGGTACGGTCTACATAAAAGAACGAATCCACATTATCATACCCTACCGTAATGTATTCTCCACGCGAGTTTTTCAATGTAATACCATATTTAGAGGCAAATCCCATCTTTGTTTTATCTGCAATGTCAAATCGAAGTCTGATGTCGACCGGCGACTTGGCAAACGGGATTCGTTCCGAGATTGTCATTACTCCTTTTATGTCCTGATTTATAAACTCCACCTTTTCTCCATACAGTTTTTCAATCTCTTTTACCGGTTCGGATGTAAGCAGGTAGGTGTCCAGCTCTTTAACCAATCCCAGTTCACGCGGGAAGGTAGCAGCTCCGCTCCATTCGATGCAAGGCTTTTCGCCTGCATACTCCCAATTGTTCATCCATCCGATGAGGATTCTGCGGCCATCGGGAGTGTTGCTCCAGGTTACACCTGCATAATTATCCTTCCCATAATCCATCCATTGGGTTTTAGATTGTGCCGAAATAAATTCTTTTCCATTAAAATCACCTACAAAATATTGTGTTGCAGAACCTCCGGCTGGTCCTCCGGGATTGATGTTGACAATCAGCACCCATTTGATTTCGTTAGACCCGCTTACCTGCAACGGGAACAAATCCGGGCATTCCCAAACACCTCCATGTTCACCACGCCCCTCTCCAAACTCACTCAGATAAGTCCAGTCAAGGCAATTGGGAGATGCATAGAATTTAATAACCTGCCCTGAAGCGACACTCATAATCCACTGTTTTGTATCTTTATGCCAGATAACTTTTGGATCTCTGAAATCGCGGATACCAGGATTCTTCACAACCGGATTTCCTTTGTATTTGGTCCAGGTACGCCCTTTATCCAGACTATATGCTATCGCCTGAGATTCGATTTCGGTAAACCTGCCCTCTTTTTCCGCCTTCATGTCGTGATAGGTAAAAAAGGCGATCAAAGGAGGATTTTCCTTTGTTCCTAATCCGGAGGTGTTATTGTAGTCGGCTACGGCACTACCGGAAAAGATGTAACCCAGACTGTCGGGATAAATTGCAATCGGCATATGCTCCCAATGAACCAGGTCTGTGCTGATAGCATGCCCCCAGTGCATCGGTCCCCAAACCGACTTTTCGGGATAATGTTGATAAAACAGATGGTATTCTCCTTTATAATAGACCATCCCGTTGGGATCATTCATCCAATGCTTTGGCGGCGTAAAGTGAACCTGCGGACGAAATTTTTCCTGAAATTTATTCCCTGCACCTGATCCTTCGTTATCATTTGATTTAGTCTGCATACATGCTGTCGCTAAAAGCAGCATGGATAGCAAATAGACATACGTTGTTTTCATATAGATCGTTTTTACTCAATGTTTATATTTAGATTATCAGTCATTGTTATAAGTTTGTATTCCAGATAGAGTTCATTTTACAAATTCTTAAATCTAGCACCTCGATATTATTTCCAAAGAACTGAAAACCGCTTGTATTATTCTGATCGGCTTTGCGTTCAAAAGAATAGGAATAGGCTCCGCCATCTATAAAAACCTCCACCGATGTTTTGTCGATGATGATATCGGCCTCAATCTCCATACTGGTACAATCATCCGGAGAATAAAACACCCCATTCACCAAATTGAAATTCATGTCATAATCAACCAAGGACTGGCCAAACAATTTCAATCCTGCACTTGTAGCATGCGATAGCCGGAACTTTGTTTTAATTCTCATGCAAGGCTCGTTGGCAAATGGCATTAGAGAGTTGTTTGCCTCTTCGATGGTTAGGTTATGCCTCTGCAACACCTGTCCTTCTAGCTGATCCACCTCCTTAACGGGTTTACTATACATACGAATGCCGTTCTTTGTGGAATGCAAAGACAGTTCAACCGGCAACAGCATCAACATATTGAATGGCATATCTTTGGCCTGGATACGCCCCCATCCGATCTGAATCCGACGGCCATCGGCTTCGGGAATATTGGTGAATGTTTGAGCAGCATACGATGATCCGGTCAGGAAATAATGCTTTCCCGTCTCGGGTGTAAACTTTTTACCATCGAACGAGCCGACCATATAAGATCCGGAAGCACCGTACATTACCCATCGGGTATTATCCGGGTTACCATTAACCGCCAACTCAAATAATTCCGGACATTCCCAAAATCCAGTAATATGGCTTTCGAATGTCCAATCTTTCAGATTGTCAGAATTATAAATTGAATGACCGTCTCGCTCGTTCAGCACCATCACCCACTTATTTATCGGTTTATGCCAAAACACTTTAGGATCTCTCGTATCCTTACTGTTCCATTTAGCTTTTGAATCAATGACAGGATTTTTTGCGTATTTCTTCCAGGTACGCCCTTTGTCATGGCTGTAGGCGATACATTGAATCTGCTTCTCTGCGTTATCTGCTGTATAAATAGCGACCAGTGCCGGAGAATTTCCTTTGTTAAATCCGGCCGTATTGTTATAATCGACAACAACCGATCCGGAAAACATAGTTCCATGTTCATCAGGGTAAAGCGCAACAGGTAATTCCTCCCAGTGAATCAGGTCGCGGCTTACAGCATGTCCCCAATGCATATTTCCCCATTCCCGTTCGTATGGATTATGCTGGTAGAACAAGTGATATTCTCCCTCATAATATAATAATCCATTAGGGTCATTATTCCATCCCCTCCGACTGGAGAAATGAAATTGCGGACGGTTTTGTTCCTTATACAAACTATCCTTCCCGGCAATTTCGTTATCCTGATACAGCTGATTCAACCGTCCGTCGGTAGTTGGATATTCAATTGTAACATTCTTATTCTGAAACTCAGACATATCGCAGAATACCCAATAATCAGGCTTACCGGTTGCCAAACGTATATCAAACATCCGTTCGGTCTTTCCATCCACCTTAATAGAGATGGCCTTTCGGTCTATCTGATGGGATACCGGGAAATTGAGGTATTTCTTTGTAATTTTAAGGGTAAGGCTGTCTGCCTTTACCGTACTTGCTCCTCCGAGTAAAAAAGCTAAAACACATAATGCACAATGACTTGACTTTATCATAACAATATACTATCGTAATTAACAATGTTGATTCAGGAGATTTGAAGGCAAACCAAAAATAGGATTAAAGTTGGTTTGCCTTCCCTTTATTTACCATCCGTAATTCTGAACATATAACTTTTTGCTAAAGTTAATCTGCTGTTTCGGAATAGGAAAGTATTCGTCTCTGTTTTTTGTAAATTTTGCTTCGCGAAGATGCTCACGTCTAGTTTTCTCAACGGCGAAGTAGCTGTTGAGGTACTCGGCAGCTATTCCCCATCGTACCAGATCAAAGAACCGGAATCCCTCCATTGCAAACTCCATACGGCGCTCCCAACGTAATGCCTGACGGGCAAAGTCGTTTGTCCAGGTGCAATTAATTCCAGGTTGATAGGTACCGACCACAAACTTGCCTGTAGGATCACCTTGAACATCAACTAAACGGGCGGTGCTGTTTGCGGCTCTTTCACGTATGGAATTGATTAAAGGCAATGCCTCTGATTCGCGCCCTAGTTCAATAAGGGCTTCGGCTTTCCATAACAGGACATCATCATAACGGATTATATCCCTGTTTTTTGAACTCGACATAAAGGGATTTACCTTTTCAAAGCAAGGGCAATCGGGCAATACAACCTCTTTTAATGACATAAAAGTTCCATAAACCTCTGGTTGTCTGTTCCACCACGCTTCAAAAATAAACTCAGGATTGTATTTGTAGGGAAGTCCGGGTATAGCCACACTGTGATTAAGACGCGGATCCACATTATTTTGTAATAAATCATCCGGAGTATTCAGGTTCTTACTATTAAAATCGGCAAACTTGGGTAATCCTTTATCGTCGGTTTGAAATGAATTTACCAGATTTTGAGAAGCCTGATGAAATCCACAGCATCCATATTCCGGATTCATGGGATAATTTAACATGGCACCCCAATCCAGGCGACCATGTAATGTTCCATCGTTTCTTGAATGCTGAACAGCAAAAATGGATTCTTTACTATTTTCTGTTTCGCAGAGGAAATTATCCGCATAATCGGCATTCAAGCCATATTTACCGGAATTTATAACTTCACTGGTTAGATTCACCACCTCCGTTAGTTTATCTTTGTTGATGTTTGTCACGTTATGCTTTTCATCTTGTTCGTAGGCTGCATACAATAATGCCTTGGCAAGATATGATTTGGCCATCCATTTGTTGGCTCGACCCACCTCAGCATTATTATCAGGAAGGGTTTGAGCTGCAAAACGGAATTCTTCTATGATTTTATCCCATAGCTGCTGACTTGTAAATTCTACGTTGGACACATTGATGTATTCTTCCACCGGTACAGTTTCGTCGATAAAAGGAATTTGTTTGAACAACAGCTTCAGCTCGAAATAATAATGAGCACGAAGGAATCGCATTTCAGCTATGCGGATCATCTTCTTTGAAAAATCGGCTTCGTCGATGGCATTCAATCTGGCCAACGCATTATTTGCCCTTGATATGGCGACATATTCCTTGTACCATTTACTATCCAGCAAACCGATATCGTCTCTGAGGTAGGTAAACGTTTCATAAAAATGGAATTCCTGCATATCCCCCGTTCCTGCACCACCTTTATAAGCATCTCCCGAACGAAGATCTCCATAGGGCCAGGGACTGTTTGGTTCGGTGTAGTGATCGTTACCTAAACTCGAATAAGCCGCGATGACCATTTTCTCCACATTTTCCGGAGTATTCAGTTGTTCGTTGCTCAAAACTCCTTTCGGGTTCTCGTCCAGGAAAGAATCGCAGGAAAAAAGGAGAACCGACAAAGAGCAGCATGTAAATATATATTGCATTGTTTTCATAATTCTATCAATTAAAAAGTTACGTTCACACCAAATGTTACTGAAAAAGGAATTGGATAAGACAAATTGGGAGTTTCCGGATCTACACCGGTAAACGCATCGTCGCCCCAGGTCTTTTTAACCGTCAGCAAATTCTGCCCCATTACATAGATTCGGGCATTTTTCATGTAAACCGACTTTAACAGATGCTCTGGAATGGTGTATCCAATCTCCATATTAGCCAGTTTAAGGTACGAAGCATTCTCAATGAAATAGGATGAGTAACGACTTTCATAGTTGTTATCATTTAATGATAACGCAGGAATAGTAGATGAACTGTTTTGAGGTGTCCAGGCATCCAGTGTTCTTTTACCATAATTATGTCCGCCAAAGAAACTAATGAAATCGGTATACCTCTTCACTTCATTGTTTACGTTATAACCAACCAACCCATTCCAAAACATACTGAAATCGAAGTTTTTCCAATTAACGGCCACATTCAAGCCATAGATAAAGTCGGGATCCGCCACTCCCAACCAGGTTCTGTCTTCATCATTTATTTTTCCATCCTTATTTACATCCTTAAATCGGATTCGGCCTACCCCTTTACCTGTTTGCTCCACATGAGCATCCACCTCTGACTGATTATGGAAGATCCCTTCGGCCACATATCCGAACATTGAATTTAATGGTCTCCCCAAAATTGTCTGATCGTTTCCATTACCTGCATACGAATTGATAACATCTTCCGGTAGCTTTACCACTTTATTTTTATAACTCGAAATATTACCTGTTACACTCAATCCAATATCTCCTATTTTATCATTGTAGGAGAGGATGAATTCAAATCCTTTATTATCGAGCGTCGCGCCGTTTACCCAGCGGCTTCCACCTTCGCCGATGGTAGCAATATAAGGAGGGTTAATTAAGATATCCTTCGTGCTTTTTGTAAAATAATCCAACGAACCGGAGAACTTCTGATTGATAAATCCAAAATCAAGACCGATATTATTCTGCGTAGTAGTTTCCCATTTCAAATCGGCATTCATCTGTTGAGTACGACGGTAACCCGATAGCAAATCGCCGGTTCCGGTTCCACTGATGTCGTATGCCGTTCCATGATCACTGTCCCACGTTGGGTCTGTTCCATATAAAGCCTGATACAATGCCGGCGAAGCGAAATCACCGATCTCCTGATTACCGGTCTGCCCCCATCCATAGCGTAGTTTCAAATCCGAGACATAAGGGAAAGCAGCTTTAAAGAACGATTCTTCACTCAGACGCCAACCGAATGAAAATGCAGGAAATGTTCCGTAACGGTTGTTTGCTCCGAATCTGGAGGATCCATCGTAACGGACCGTTGCCGATATCAGGTAACGATTATCAAAGCTATAGTTTACCTTTCCAAAGTAAGAGAGCAACGAATAGGCAGTTGCAGAACCGGCATTTCTTTTGTTTGATTCACCTGCATCAAGGTACATATAATCCGGATCTTCCGAAGCAAATACATCCCTGCCCGCCGATATTGCATTGAATGAATATTTCATCATCTCCTGTCCGCCCATCACATCCACTACATTTTTACCCAACTCGAAATTATAGCTCAACGTATTACTTAATATCCAGTTACCTCCGTAATTTGCAGAGTTATCCAACCGGTTGGTGGACTCCGACATAAATCCGGATACGTAAGTGAGCTGCATATTTCGCTGCCAATAGCCGGTATAGTCGATTCCAAATTTCGATCTGAAGTGCAAGTTCTTCAGCACTTCAAGGTCAAGATTCACATCCCCAAACAGACGAACTACATCTTCATGGTTTTGTTTATTATCTTCTATGATACGCACCGGATTATGTCTGTCGCTCATCCCTGCAACCGGACCGCCCCAACCGCCATCCAATGTGTAAACCGGGATAATAGGCTGAATCTCGTGGGTCATATTTAAAATACTCTGTGCATTAATCAGTGATTTGCGCATCTTGGATATTGAAAAATTCTCACCTATCTTCAGTTTATCATTTATCAGGGAATAATCAGAGTTAATACGTGCAGTAAAGCGGTCGTATTCCGTACCCTTTACGGTTCCTTGATTATTAAAGTAATCTAAGGAGAAAAGAGCGCGTCCTTTTTGAGTTCCTGTTGAAAGTGTCACGTTATAATTTTGTGTCAAGCCGGTACGACCCACTTCATCCACCCAATTCGTATTAGCCGGCTTCATTGTTTTTTGCTGATCCAGGTATTCAGGCATAATTACCTTATCAAGAACATATCCAGTAGCTGCATCACCGTGCCATTCGAAATTGTACACACCGAAGTTGGGATTCACACCGTCATTCATAGCTGCGCGCCATTGCACCATACCTCTTTCTTCTGCATCAAGTAATTCGAGGGATTTTGAATAATCCTGCGCTGTCAACGAAGCCCTGAAGTCGACTTTTGTTTCATTATTTTTCCCTTTCTTCGTTGTCACAATAACAACCCCGTTGGCTGCCCTTGACCCGTAAATACTGGCCGAAGAGGCATCCTTTAATACTTGAATTGATTCAATATCGGTTGACGAAAGTTCATTCATCGATCTTTTACTAGGTACTCCATCAATTATATAAAGAGGATCGTTGTTCCCCAATGTGCCAATACCACGTATCCGTACTGTGGCACCACCATCCGGAGCTCCACTGGATTGAATAAATACGCCCGGCACACGACCTTGCAACGATTTCATCGCATTACCGGTACTGATATTTTCGATATCATCCATTTTTACTACCGAAACCGATCCTGTAAGGTCCGCTTTCTTTTGAGTTGAGTAACCTGTTACTACAATCTCAGAGAGAGCCTTGGCATCTTCTTTTAACAGAATTTGTTTGGGAATTCCTTTAACAGGAACATCCTGGGTTAGATAACCAACATAGCTAATCTGAATAATACTGCCTGAGGAGGCATTCAAGGTGAAATTTCCCTCCAGATCGGTTATTGTTCCGTTCGTGGTTCCTTTTTCAATAACAGAAGCACCGATAATGGGAAGTTTGTCTGTATCGGAAATTACAGTTCCCTGAATAGGAACTTGCTGAGCAAAGGACCATTGAGTCCAAAAAAACAGAGTTATAAGCAGACTCCATTTGAAAAATTGTGACTTCATCATATTATTATTTAGAATTAATTGAGGTGCAATATTACGCTATGCCCTGGGGCAACTCTATAAAATATGAATCAGAAACAATCAAAATAATTACAAAATAGAACGGATTAATTTGGATTATAACAATCGAAACAGATTTGAATCATTTGTACAAGGAATAAATAGACGCTGTTATTCTTGCGACACATACTCCGTGGGTGTCATATTAAAAACAGATTTAAAACATTTGGCAAAATAGGCAGGTGATGAAAAGCCGGTTCTATAGGCCACTTCACTTACGGAATATCTTTTCTGATTAAGCAGTGTAGTAGCCTTGCTTAATCGGTAATTTCGAAGATAGTCGACAGGAGACAAGCCCGAAATCTCCTTCACTTTACGGTAGAGCTGTACACGGGAAATTCCTAATTCTTCACTGATTTTTTCCACATTAAGTTCCGTATTTTCGTATGAGACATCTAATAAGTCGGCAAACTTTCTCATAAACAACTCATCCAGACTCTCTATCTTAGCCTCTGTTTCAATAATTGGAATGCCTCCGGCCTGCATGGTCTGCATAAACCGTTTCTGTAATCGCTTTCTCTCTTCCAATAAACGTATAATTTTTATTTTCAGAAAGTCGATATTAAATGGCTTTTGTATGTAGTCGTCTGCCCCCTCTGAGACTCCATATATACGCTGACTGTCATCTGTAAGCGCTGTAAGTAAAACAACCGGGATATAGGATAAGTCGGCATCCGATTTAATACGCCTGCAAAGTTCAAATCCATTCATTTCGGGCATCAGTACATCACTTAAGACAAGCGAAACATTTTCTGATTGGAGAATTGCGAGTGCTTCAGCCCCATTTCCTGCCTTTAAAGTGGAAAAATTGGGCGCAAATTCCGATTGTATATATGTTTGAATATCCGGATCGTCTTCAACTATCAATATAGTATAGTTGTACTTTTTAGCTAACAGATCGTCCGGCTTCTCCACATTCATCGATGTAGATGCAAGGTCTACCCTATCCTCCGGATGTACAAGCGGAAAACAGTCGGGTAAATGATCTTTCCCTTTTAATAACTCAATTGTGAAAATCGTATAATCATTGGGAACACTCTCTACCAGAATCTGTCCCTGATGCATCTTTACAAACTCCTGGGTAAGATGCAGTCCTATTCCTGCTCCTACGCCCGAGGGCACCGATCCGGTATAAAACCGGTCAAATATCTTTTCTATGTCTTTTTCATCTATTCCAATTCCATTGTCTTGTAAGGCTATATAAATCTTTTCCGGACCATCTTTAATTTGCACACTTATTTTTCCCCCAACAGCTGTAAATTTAAAAGCATTAGACAAAAGGTTGGTCAGAACCTTCTCCATCTTATCCTGATCAATCCATATTTGACAAGTCGGAATCTCGGAAACAAACTCGTAGCAAATCTCTTTCGACTTGGCCAGATCTTCAAAAAGAGACATCACATTTTCTGTAAAGGCGACTATATCAACCTGGCTGATCGTCAATCCCATTTTATTGTTCTCTATCTTCCGGAAATCCAACAGTTGATTGATCACCCTCATCAGTCGGTCGGCATTCTTCTTCATCAGTTTCAGATCAGAAAGCAACGGAGATTCGGGTGTCGACTTGATCCATTTCTCTAAAGGCCCTACAATCAAAGTAAGAGGTGTACGTACTTCGTGCGAAACATTGGTAAAGAATTGTAATTTCTGGGATGTAACCTGTTCAATCTTTTCGTTGAGACAAATGAGTTTTTGCTTTTGCTCTTCCGATTCTTTATTCTTAATATGTAATTGCTTATTCTTTTTGTTAATCTTCCGGTTTATATAAAATATATAAATTGCAAAAAATAATAACAAAGCAAGCAGAGACAATATCAGAAATAAAGAGTGACGCAACATACTAAACTTTTGAAATAACATATCAATATTCCTTTTCTGCTGCTCAATCCTGTTCTGATAGTTGATTAGCTGATCAGATTGCAAAAGCAACGTTCGTGCCGTATTTTTCTCGACAACAGCCGTATTCAAGATATACTTCTTATCCGTTTGTTCCTTATTCAGGATTTTCATTGCTACACGAATCACCTGATCGCCCCCGGTTGGATACAAAAAGGATGCATTAAGCAATCCATTTGCGACAGCTTCTAGTCCGGCTCCTTTTCCAAATGCAGCATCAACACCCAAAAATATAATTTTAGAAACCAAAGCAGAATCGCGTTCAGAGATAGCCTCTCTTGCCCCAAGTGCCATTACATCATTGTGTGCATAAACCAAATCTATATCATTGAAATCCTCTAATTGAGATACTTCCTTTTTGGCTATTTCCCTGCGCCAGTTACCTACTACCGTCTTTATATTTACATTTTTCTTTTTGAGACCATTTATAAATCCCAGGTGTCGTTCTTGTGCAGGAGAAGACAGTTTGGTACCCCAGACTTCGGCTATTGTTGCATTTTCAGGAAGAAATGCACCTGCATATTCGCCTGCTATCCGGCCAATCTCGTAGCTATCACCCCCAACATAAGTCGTATACTCTTCGGAACCTATCTTTCTGTCAACAATGATTGTTGGAATTCCTTTCCTGTAGGCTTCAACTGCAATGGGAGTTATCGAATCCGACTGATTTGGAGAAATGATAAGAACATCTACCTTCTGATCTATGAATTGTTGAATCTGTTTTATTTGTGTTTCATTGCTTTCTTTAGCATCTGCAATTACAATCCGTATATTGTCGTAATTGGATGCCTCGATATTCATCTCCAACAGCATTGCCTGGCGCCAAACGTCATCCATCATACATTGTGAAAAGGCAATAACATATGGCTCATCTTTTTTTACACCTGTACAAGAAGATAATAACAGGTAAAATACGAGCAGAAAAGCAACCGGATTTTTCATAATTCTGAGGAAAGATTTAATACAAATATAAAAAAAGAAGCGCACTGTAACACAGTATGCATGTAAATAATAAACAGGTCTGCAAATATAGTTATCGGTTCGCTGTTTGAATAATACATTTGATACAAACTTGCCTACAGATGATACAAGAAAAAGGGATGAATCAGCAATTGATTCATCCCCGGGTTCTCAAGATCTTAGTAAACCTATTTTATTTTATAACTCACGTATTTTGATGTTACGGAAACTTACTGGCCATCCATGATCTTGCAGACCAATAAATCCTTCTTTAGAAATGCCTTCGGTGAATCCGGGGAAAGATTTAAACTTACTGTTCTGTACCAGATTATCCCATTCACTGGTCCACAAAGTATATTCGACCACCTTCTTACCATTTTGTGTATGAGTTACCTTTCCGTTTTCAACACGGATAACAATGGTATTCCACTGACCTGCAGGGTTCACTGTAGCAGGATCGGCAGGCAACATATCATACAATGAACCGGCAAGATGGCTGTCTATCTTATTATCAGTAGCATCCACGTTGTCTAACACCTGTACTTCGGGAGCAGCATAGTAAATAGGTTTTCCCGGAACTTCGCGAACATTGTAGAATATCCCTGAATTAGCCATCTTACCTGCATTCCAGTCTATCGACAGTTCAAAATTTTTGAATTTCTTGTTTCCGAAAAGAATATCTCCTCCCGCACCATTTCCTGGTTTGGATCCTTCGGCAGTAAACACCTTCATGGCACCATCTTCGATTGTCCAGTTTTTCGGCATTGCCGTACCATTACATTGTCTCCATCCGGAAAAATCTTTTCCGTTAAATAAAAGAACCCAACCTGCTTTTTTTTCTTTGGAGGTTAACTTGTTGGCCTTTTGAGCATACACCATTGTGGATGCCGAAGTAATAGCCAGCACCATAAACACATAAAACAACTTTAATTTCATCTCTTTTAAGATATTAGATAATTAACACTAATGAATTAAGAACTGAGAACACTAATAAATTTAAAAAACACTTACAAACCCTGTTGCAATGATATTGCCAACGAGCAAATAGATTTCAAATAGATTAATAAGGCACACAAAGATATACCGAAACAGATAGAATTAATCCATTTCGGTATATTAGATTGATTGAATTAAACTTTTTTATCAAAAGAGGGAAATAATCTGCAAACTGATTTATTTTTTCAAATATAATTAACGATTATTCATGCCCTCCTTACGGCATCTGTAAATAATCCGAATTATTTTAGAATGGCAAAAAGCAAAATAAGTAAGATTGCAAGGACTGCTTTTTGTAACAGCTTCAAGGCATGGTAAATATGTGTTTCTACGGTACGGACGGAAATATTGCATTGCAGGGCAATCTCTGCATTCTTTTTCTCTTCAAAGTAGTATAAAGTAAATACTTCTCTGCATTTAGGAGGCAGTTCTTCAATTGCTTTGTGCAATGATTTTAGCTGTTCATCCTTTATCAAAATATCATCCATCGTACAAAACTGTAGCTCTTCTATTTTCAATTCGGCGGATGCCCTATTTATATATTCATGATGTATTACTTCGTGCCTCAGGTAATTGAAGCAGGAATTCTGCACAGACCGATACAGATAACTTCGGATGCTTTCGTCGATAATGGTAAAAGATTTCAGCTCCCATAATTTAAGAAAAACATCCTGAATTATATCCTCAGCTGCATCATGTCCTACAAATCTCCTGGCAAAGGAAATCAATGCAGGCGCATACTTTTCGTATAATCTGCGAAACTGATCTATACTATGTTTGTCGTTCTGATTCACCGTAATTGACTGCTTGTGCGTATTACTCCGTAAAAATATTTCAATTCATTCAAATTATTACAAAAACAGAAAACAAAGAGGTCCTTTTTCAAATTAAATCGCATTATTTAATTGGAAAAGAACCTCTTTTATATAGCGTATCCAATGGAACTCAACTAAATACTCAATCTTTCTTAACAGGCTTGATTAATTTACTTAGTTGGATGTTCTGCATTATCTCACCACTGCGCAGGCGGATCCAAGAGGTAAAGTCACGTGTATTCTCCTTAAGCACAATAACACGGGCTCCGTTACCCTCGGGAAGATTATTATATTCCGTATTACCTCCGCTAAACCGGCCGTATCCCAGTGCTATCCCTTTCCAATCTGCAACAAAGTCATTATCGTGGTCATGCCCCACAAATACACCCATCACATCTCCGGCAGTCAGCATGGCTGTAAACAGTCCCGTATTCAACTCCGGAGCACAGGGCTTTTCGAAACGATAACCCACCAAATGCGAATTTTCGCTGGAAGCTGCCTGATTATATTCGGGCAGAGGAATATGGAAGAAGGCCAATGCAGGTAAGGGTTTTCCCTCATTCGCAGCAGTAAAGCGTTTACTAGCATCTATATACCACTGAATTTGTGCTGGCTTTATCCAATCGTATCCTTTAACCTGTGGAAGAGAGGAATAGGCGTGCGAGTCCATAAAATAAAGGACAGCAGAGGCTTGGTTGCCGCTGTTTGGCTGAATAGTAAGAATAAAATTAGACTCTCCCGGAATACCATCGGTTTTCTTTCCTAAACACCCAGGCGTTTGTTCTACAACCGACTGCAAGACGGCTCTCGACAAATCTTGTTCGTCGTCGTGATTTCCCCAAACAACCGCAAAAGGAAGCTTACGGTCAACCACCGGCTTCAATACACGAGTCAGGCCCTCTTTGGCAGGCTTGGAATATACCAGGTCGCCTGTAAAAACTACCAAATCCGGCTTTTCAATATCCAGCACCTTATTGATACATTCCAATGCAGCAGCAGATACAGTCTCTTTTTCTACCGAGTAGTGTAAATCCGTAAACTGAACAATTTTAAAACTCCCCTGCTTATTGAAGCGCAGTGTTGGCTGTTGTGCTGTTAACTGAAGTGCAAAGCAAGTCAGCAGTAAGATAAAGATTCCTTTCATTTTCATTATTTAAACGTTTAATCCTTCAAAATCCACATCAATTCGTTTTCAGTATCGACTCCGTTGTACTGACTATCCACTGCCTTCTTCAGGTTTTCGGAGTTATAGTTATACTCATCCTGCGGATACATCCATCTTATCGGCATTTTGTCCGACGGATCGTTTCTGTTGGATTGTGGGTTGATCGTAAATCTAGGTATCCCCGTTCTTCTGTATTCGAAGTATCCGCTGAAAGGAGTCTGCAAGAACGTAGCAAGATATTTCTGAGTAATTATCTGAGCAATCTGCGCACTTGCATTTGTTGCAAAGGTAACCTTTTCTCCATTAATATAACTCGAAATATACTGGTCTGTAATTTTCATTCCATGATGATAATCGTAGCTATCGGGAGTATGGTCTGCCGTAAACCGCATAGCTGCACGAATACCCTGTTCATAATATGACTTTGCGTTCCCGGCTAGGAGTCCCCGAACTACGGCTTCAGACAAAATAAAGTTCATTTCGGAAAAACTAAGCTTGAATGTAGGCTCACCTTCCGGCAGTTCACTGTAACGCAAATTGAGCTGAGATACATTCTTGGTCTCCACAGCAGATTGAATTTCGGAGAAAGTAAGCGTAGGATCTACACCGTTGTAGGCATTCCAGTCGGTTGGTTCGAGTCCTGAATCCACCGATTTCACCGTTGGTTTGGCATAATAGAACAATCGTCTGTCACCCAACACCTTCAATGTGTCTATTACAAAGGAAGATACCTGATTAAATACAATAAAGTTATTCCCTTCCTTGTAAAAAGGATATTTCTGTCCGGAGTTATCCGAATGCACCAACTGCAGATTGTCATCGTTGGATGTAAAAATTGGTTTACCGGAAAGAATCTTCTGGAATCTGTCGGCAACCTTCAGTTCTGCATCCGCACTCTTCTTGTACAAATTGATCAGAATTTTAAGCTGCAGCGTATTAACCGCTTTTCTCCATTTGGATACATCACCATCGTACACCGGATCACCGTCAAAGTTTTCACCCGACTCGAAAAGCTGATCTGCCAGGTCCAATTCATTCAGCAAACCCAGAAAAACACTTTTCTGCGAATCGTAGGCCGGATATTCGACGCCCTCTTCTCCCTTCATCGACTCACTGTAGGGAACATCGCCCACACGCATCGTAAGATCGAAAAATTTCCATACACGGATAAAATGGCCGAGGGCTGTATACGAATTTTTAGCCTTCTCGTTGGGAGCAAACCCGATCATCTTCTCTACATTTCCAAGCATGGCCATATTTTTGAAACTATAGTTGGAGAAGTCGTCGGTCCGTCCCAATTTATTGAACAGGTAATCGATGTCATTTCCTTCGGTCCACGCCACATATTTGCTTAGCATATCATCCCTTAGGAAAGTCTTGGTGGTTCCATCCTCCTGCATAATTTCGAGTATTAAGTTCGTTGCCAACATACCCGAAGTAACTTTTGTCGACTTATCCGGATTGGTATTGAACTCCTCAAAGCTATCGCAGGCGGTAAGTCCCATACAAAGTGCCAGAATATATAATGCGATTCTATTTACTATATTTTTTTTCATGTCCTTAAATTTTAAAATTAGAATTCAAGTTTTAAGTTAAAACCTACATAGCGAACCGAGGGAGAAGACAAGTCATCAGAAGCGTTGTCCGGATCGGCATATTTATACTCCTTTGTCCACAACAAAAGGTTTTGTCCAACCAAAGAAACAGATGAAGAGGACAAGCCCAGTTTGGAAGAAAGCTTTTTAGGAATGTCATAGCTTAACGAAAGTTCGCGGAGTTTGATGAATGTCTCATCAAAAATAAGTTGCGGGCCTTTTCTCCAGTAGTCTTTAATATACGTTTCGTATGATACCACCTTCGTATTCTTATCAAATACTCTGTTGTCTGATACAATCCGTCCGTATGCATCGTAGGTAACTGATCCCGAAGTTACGGTAACACCGTCTGCTACGAATGTTTTATTATTGTTAACCACCTCTTCGTAACGCCATTTATTATCGGTATCCGGGTGAGCTCCCGTCTGCCACATCCTTCGGTTGGTTTCGGAAGACGAAAGTCCGCCTACACGTCCGTCAATACTGATTGATAGTACCACATTCTTGTATTTAAATGCATTGGTCCATCCCCATACCCAATCCGGATCGGCATAACCTATTTTCGATTTATAATCACTTAATTTGGGAACACCGTTAAACAGGATCATGTTACCTTGGGGGTCACGCTGGAAATCGTAACTTTCGTAAGCATCCAGACGGGCACCTTTGTACACCCATAGCTTGTCGGCACTGTACTGCTCGTCAAGCTTGGCGTAGTACCGCCGGGAAGTTGACCAGTTAACAATCGAGTTCCATTTAAAATCTTTGTTCATAACCGGTACAAAATCCAGAACGACTTCGAAACCTCTTCTTTCGTACTCTTCGTCGTTGTTTATCAACAAGGTTTTAAAACCTGAAAGAGCCGAAATATTAACCTGAACCGTATTATTGTAAGTCAACTTGTTATAATAGCTGAAGTCGGCTTTCACCCGGTTATTCTTAAGCAGATTAAACGTGGTACCAATTTCGTAGGTACGGTTCGTGATAGGTTTCACACTTCCACGCAGGGTAGTTGGATAGTAAGCGGAGTTCATCCCGTTCCATACAGCGTTATCAACAGCATAGGCTGTATTGATGGCATAAATATCCAGGTCGTTTTTCGAAACGGTCCACGAACCTCTCAATTTCCAGAACTTCAACCAATCGGGTAAAGGCATGATTTCCGACATAAGTACGCTGGCTCCTACCGAGGGATAGAAATAGGAATTATCATCGGTTGGCAATGTGGAAGACCAGTCGTTTCGTCCGGTAAGGTCGAGGAAAAATGCATTTCTGTAACCTACAGTCAGCTTTCCGAAAAGGCTGTTCACCTGTTTCTTGCTGGTATAAACATCAATATTAGGACTCTCAACCGAGGCTTTCAACGAATAGAATCCGGGAATGGATAATCCGTTCTTTGTAGAAGCTTCCAGCGAATTTGTTTTGTAGTAGTATATTGATCCTCCCAACAAACCTTCGAAAGTAAATTTATCCAGACTCTTTTCGGCCGATAAGATGAAGTCATTATTCATACTAAATGCATATGCATTCTTTTCCATATAGTATCCTTTATCTGTACCACCCCAGTTGCGCGTCGAATTAATTCCGAGAGGAGCCCGGCGTTGCGTCTGGTCATTGCTTACATCCATACCACTACGCACCAAGGCCTTCAACCAAGGAGTGATCTGATAATTGAGAGATAACATACCATTGGTGGTATTGTTATCGATCGTGTTTCGCTTTTCGTAAGCCATCAAATAGGGATTATCGTACCAGCCTTCATAATGCCAGTTCTGTTTTTCGTCTGGAGTAATCCAATAGTCCTTATACTGAGTTACATCGTATTCGGGGCCAGTCCAGACCAGAAGGTTGTAAATATAGCCCTGGTTTCCATAACCTGTTCCTGCCGTATTGGGAGATATCAGCTTATTGAATGCCAAAGTACCTTCTACCGAAACCTTATCACCCAGTTTCATCTCGCCACCAATGCTATACTTGAATTGCTGAGATTTGGCATTCGGATACTGCCCTTTGTTGTGTACGTAAGAAAACGACGATCTTACACTTCCATTTTTTCCTGTTTGGGTTACGCTCACATTCGTATTACTGATCATACTGAATTCGAGGAAATTCTTGAAATTGTTACGCCCTTTGGAGGTAAGTTCGGATTCACGCATCTCCTTGGCAATTGGGTCCCACTGAGAATAAATCCGTCCGATATCGAGCTTGTCTCCCCAAACCTCATCATCGGTATTGTATTTTCCGTTGTATCCGGCACTGTATGCAGTCTGAACCTCGGGCATGGCAAGTGTACCTACGTTAAACATGTTACTGGTATTCACCGTAACAGAGAAGCCTTCTTTACCACCCTTTTTGGTAGTAACCATAATGGCCCCGCTTCCACCTCTGGAACCATACAAAGCCGAAGCCGTAGCCCCCTTCAAGACATCAATACTCAAAATATCGTCCGAGTTTATTTCGCCCAGCGACATGTTTGTGGGAACACCGTCTAATACTAATATAGGGTTCTCGCCACGAAGTTTCAGCGTGGGACTTTCCAAAAATTCTGTAGAGTTGTATACGGTTAAACCGGAAATACGTCCTGTAAGACTCGTTGCGACGTTGGCACCTTTTACCTTTTCAAATTCTCCTCCGCTAACCTTCTGGGTTGCATAACCCAGGGCTTTTTCGGAACGCTTCATTCCTAAGGCAGTCACCACAAGCTCGTCAATCTCTAAAGACGACTCCTGTAAAGTGATGCTAAAACTACGACGTGTACCAATCTGGATCTCCTGATTAACGTATCCAACATACGAGAAGATCAGTACAGATTGCTCATTAGGAGCCTTAATGGAAAAATTACCGTCCATATCGGATACTACACCACTGGATGTACCTTTAATCAAAACATTGGCACCTATGATTGCTTCGCCTTTGGGATCCACAATCTTTCCGGTGATAACAATGTCTTTTACATCCGCACTCCCTTTTCTGGTAAGCACTATATGCTTTCCGTTTATCTTATATACCAGATTTGTTTTGGCAATCACCTCATTTAAAACCTCGATAGCCGGTTTATTTTGAGCCTTTACATTCACCTTGATCGAATTATCTATATCTTCATTTTTATAAAGAAACATATAATCCGTCTGCTTCTCGATTTCAGATACAAAAGACTGAATCGTACCATTTTGGATAGAAAGGGAAATACTTTTGCTTTCAATTGAATCTGCTGCCATCCCCTTACTTACTCCCAAGAACATAAAAACTAGCACAATGCCTGCAACGGTTAATCTTTTACTGTATTGCCGGCAGATCTTACTTACTGATTTTTGCATAAAATTATTTTTAATAGGTTAACAAAGCCTCTTATTCATCCATTATTGAATAAGAAAAACAGATATGCGACTATTTAACTTCACTCCTTGTATTAGGATAGATCCTAACTTTCACTATATTTCCGGCGGTTGTTTCATAGGCTTTAATTATTGAATGGTAATTTTATCGTCTTTAATAACACATGAAAACTGTTTGTCGTAATTAATTATATCGATGACCTGGTCAATTGGCAAATTCAGTTCGAAAGTTCCTGTATACCTCACATCTTTTATCTTCGCATTCTCAATGGCAATCTTTACTCCGTAAATCTTTTCCAGGCGCTGTAGAATAAAGGCAAGAGGTTCGTTGTTAAAATGATATATCTTATTGACCCATGCTTTACTCAGGTCAATTTTAACAGATGAAAGTATTATCTTATCTGTGTTTTTATCTACAAAAGCCTGCTGATTGGGTTTCAGGAAATGCATTTCCTTATAGTTACCATCCTTACCGATGGCCTGCATCTTCACACTTCCACTAACCAGGGTGGTTATGGCATAATCGTCCGAAGCATAATCCAGCACGTTGAATGTGGTACCTAATACCTCTATACGCTGTTTCGAAGTTTTAACTACAAAGGGTATCTTCGGGTTTTTAACTACATCAAAAAAAGCTTCACCGTCCAGATATACTTCACGAAGGGATGAACCGTATTTAGTGGAATAATTAATTTTTGACGAGGCATTTAACATAACCCTTGTTCCGTCTGGCAATGTGATGTGACTCATCCGCGGTCCGGATTCAGTATCAATGGCTGTATAAACAACCGGTTTATAGGATTCAAGAAACGCCTGGACACCCAACGTAAGTCCGATACACAATATCGCAACGGCAGCGTACTTCCCTATAGATAGCATCCATCGTTTACGGCTACCGGCAGAATTGCTTTCAGCTTCACCAGTATTTTCAGATACATCGCTAATTTTATGCGCAATCCGCTCCCAGCTTTCGTTTATATATTCTGTCGTTGGATAGGTATCTGTATTATTCAGATCATGAACCTTCTTTATCTGAAAAAACATCTCTTTGTTTGCCGGGTCTTCGTTGAGCCAGGACATCAGCAACCTCATCTCATCTTCAGTAATGTTATTCTGGAGATACCGGACTATGATACGTTCTATGTTGTTATTTCTTTCCATACGTACCTATATACAATCCACTCCGTAAAAATACGTAGTCGAAACCGGCCTATTATATTTCTTTAACATTTAAAGGCTTTAAAATAGGTTGACACATGTCTTCTTGTCAGGATACAGTACATAAATAAGGGTGGTATAATCCATACTTAGTTCGGATCATGCCATTGATTAGGTCTTTTCAAGGGATGTTTTCTTCGTCTTTCAATTGGGGGACCATTGTCACACAGCTGAGGGACAATGATCACTCAGTTGGAGGACAATGGTCACTCAGCTGAGAGACGAAGAATATACTTTAAGTCATGGACTAACGATTGTAATGAAAAGAGCTAATCCTTTAAGGGAAGAAAGGACAATTCAACCTCTTTACAGAAGGGCGTAAGGAATGACAGATGACAGATGGAATGGATCTGTCACCGGGCATCTGTCATTGCTGAAAGGTGCTCCAGCAAAGGGTTTGAAGAGGTTTTATGACAGATGACAGATGTTTTTTGCAATTTTACTTACCAGGTCTCCAACGGTTGAAAAAGGAGGTAGGCTCCGGGAAGATTCCTTTCTGCCGTATACGTACATCTTCGGCGGTGTAGAATGTATTTTTATCGAAGTTGGTTATGTACTGGTCAATCTCTTTCAGAGCTTTGCGTTCTACCACGGCCTCAACCACCCATGCTTTCATGATGGAGCCCATTCCTTCCATAACAGTCACTCCATACCCACGGTTCTTGATCATCCTTACCAATGATGAGGGTTCTTTGTTGGTGTAAATACGGCATACCAATACTCCGAAGGCAATGCGACTTTCAATGATAATACCCACGTAGTTACCCGTAGCATAACCGGCGGCATAACATATATAAGATAGCAGGTCGTTTGCTCTTGATAATATCTGCGAAATTATAACTATCCAGATAAAAACCTCAAAAAAGCCGATAATGGGGGCTTTGTATTTCTCTCCTTTGGAAACAAATATGATACGAAGTGTTCCCAACGTTACATCGATTATGCGGCCAAAAAAGATGATGACCGGCAATAAATAGGGGTACTGATCTAAAAAGTCGAACATGGCCTGGTTGTTTATTTAGTTGTTAAACGATTGTTTCAAGACAGGAGATCTCTCCCCAGCATCAAAAATACAAAATAAATGGATTGGATGTGTATCTGGATATAATTCGTATAAAAAAAAGGGGATGCCTTGGCAGACATCCCCTTTCGGGTTATTTCAGGATAGGTTGTTCCTATTCGGCTTGGATTGTAATTTCGGCACCGGTGGCATAATCCTGTCCCCTTTGTTCACTTAACGCTGTAAAGCGTATGTAGCGGGCTTTAACCGGTTTGCTGAAGGTTACTTTCTTTTCGGCAGCGTTGTTTTCGAACGCTGCTTTATGGATTGGGTCTCCCCATTCCTTCCCGTCCACACTTACATGGATGGTATAATCCTTCACGTTACCATTGCCTCCACCCTGACGCGGAAGGTACGTAAATCCTTTGATGGTCTTTATCTCTCCACAGTCCAGATCCACCCAGTGAGGATGTTTAGCTACGGTTACAGAATACATGGTATGCCAGATGGTATTCGGATCTCCGTCGGTCAGATTCTTGGCATCTCCTTCGCCGGCTTCCTGACTGCTTGCATAAATCACGTTTGTCTGGATATTGGTTATCTTTGTGAAGGTACTACTGATCTTATTGGCTGGCGTATCTTTAAACCATGCCGTTACCTTTCCTCCGTTGCGAAGGGCAATGGGTTCTGTGTATTCTTTAGCTTTACTTTTGTCTACAGTATAGCAGATTACGGCATCTTTTTTTGAAGAGGTAAGCGTTACCTGGCCTGCTCCGTCGCGAATGATGCTGAGGGGAATGTCTCCTGCAGGAGCCACCTGGGCAGTCTGAGCCAGATCTTTTCCAGCCGGACGGATAATAAATCCGGTGGTATGATGTGCAGCATTTACACGGTCGTCGGGCAACGGTGCTCCTTGTCCGCAACTGTTTCCTCCCAAACCGGTTACAGCCAGATCAAGATGCAGATAGGTATCTCCCACCGGAGGCAATTGATACGGATGCGATGCAAGGATAAGATCTTTGGCAGAATAGGGAAGTGCGGAAACCGATAAGCGGTCGGTTGCAACAAATACGGCTCCGTTACCGGCATCGTTGGTAAGTGCACACCAACGTACATCTTCGTGATTAGCCATATCCTGAGGTTTGGGGAAGTTTACAAACTCGCCTTCCACAGTATTGGTATGCTGCTCGATGAACTGTCCGCTTTTACGGTCGGCGTAATTATCGATTGGTCCACGTCCGTAATAATTAAAATGTTTGTATTGCTGAGGAACCTGCATTACATAACCCAAACGAGGCAATACAAGTGCCGGTTGGTTAGAGGTGATGCTGGATTGCAATTCTACCGAACCGTCTTTGTAAACCGTCCAGATCTGATTGGTGGTAAACTTGAAGTCGTCTGCCCCAAAGATTTTGTCCGTCAGCTCCTCGATACGGCTCTTGCCGGAACTTGTTCCTCCATGAATTTTCGCTGCGTTGGGAGCCTGCGATTCAACCGTAAACGAAAGCACTACGGTTCCATTCTCCTTTACATTTACATTCATTCCAGTTGCTTTATGTACCAGGTTATGCAAACCGCGGTCGAACCATTGTGAATAGAACCAGTTGTCGTTATTTACAAATGCACGCAAGGCATCCAGTTTCGGACCCTTACCCTCTTCGATCACTGTCTCGTTTCCGTAAGTAAGGCTATACAATGTCCCGGTAGATGCATCAAATTTTGCTTCAAATTGATCACCTTTCACGGTTTTGATAGCTGTTGGTGAATCAATGAAGCGAATGGATCCCGCCTTACCTGCAACTTCCAAAATACTTGGACGGTTTACAGCCTCTTTAATCTGAATCTGCTCTTCTGCCTGCACAAACGACTTGGCTGCCCAAGGCATGTTCTTATTCAGCAGGAACTGTATTTTTACAAAGTATTCTGCACTTTCCTTCAGATTATCGAAACGGTATGGCAACGATACCGTGGTTTTGGTACGGGGTGCAACCTCGCCAAGACTTACATTACCTTGTTGAACCTCTTTTCCGTTTTCGTAAAGCGACCATTTTACATCGTAATCCGATAGATCCTTGAAATAGTATTTATTGAAAATCTCAAATTCGCCTTTCCGAATATCTTTCGCTGTAATTCCGATATGCTGGTATACTTTCTTTACTTCATAGTATTGTGGCTTCGGCTCCAGATCGCCAAAAACAATTCCATTCATCACAAACTGACCGTCGTTGGGGGTATCACCAAAGTCGCCTCCATAAGCCAGGTATCTCTTTCCGGTTTCCTTATCGTAATTGTACATGGATTGATCCACCCAGTCCCAGATAGCTCCACCGCAGAAGAAGTTGGTCGACTCGATTGCTTCCCAGTAATCAACCAGGTTTCCACAGGCATTTCCCATAGAATGGGCATATTCCGAAACGTGAAACGGATATTTGATATTGTACGTTCCTTTTACCGCTCCACGCATCCATCCGATTGAGGGATACTGATTGGAGCCCATGTCCACGATGTCGTTATTACGCTCGTACTGAACCGGACGGGAAAGGTCAACCTTTTTCAAAGCATCATAAGCGGCTACAAAGTTGTTACCCGGTCCGGCTTCGTTACCCAACGACCAGATTACAATGGAAGGATTGTTGATGTTACTGTGTACCATCTCCATAACCCGGGCCACATGGGCATTTTTCCATTCTACCGGATGAGAAAGGGAGGCAGCTCCATAATAATATTGATGCGATTCAATGTTTGCCTCGTCTTCCAGATATATCCCGTACTTGTTACAAAGGAAATACCAATAAGGATCATCCGGATAGTGGGCATTACGCACGTGGTTGATATTGGCGCGCTTCATCAACATAATTTCGTCTTCCATCATCTTGCGGGTAATGGCATGACCAACACCCGGATTGGTTTCGTGACGGTTAACCCCCTTTAATTTTACGGTTTTACCGTTTACGTAATAATATCGTCCTGCCAAACCGAATTCATCTTCAGACGCCGGTGTGTCTTTTATCTCAACTTCACGGAAGCCAACAATGGTTGAAACAGTTTCGACGGTTTTATTCTTTGCGTCTTTCAGTTCGGCAACCAACGTATAGCGGTAAGGGAATTCGGCCGACCACTTATTAGGGTTCTGCACCTGCATCACTACTTTTTGTGCATCGGCCTGCTGAGAGGCTTCCACTACAGGGATGCTGGCAGTTGCGGTTGCTTCTGATACCAACGTATTATCGTCCGAATACAGTTTGTTTGCATACAGCGAGTAGACCAGCTTATATCCTTTTGCCTTTTTATTCCCAAGGTTACGGATATCGGCACTGATAGCAAGAGATCCGTTGGTATAGGTATTGTCCAAATCCGGAATCACATTAAGGTCGCGCACCTGTAGTTTGGGTGTCGAATAAAGTGCAACCGTACGGAAGATTCCCGGCAAACGGAACATATCCTGAGCTTCCAGGAATGAGCCGTCCGAACTGCGGTATACTTCTGCAGCGACCATATTTTTTCCCTTACGGAGGTATTTGGTGATATTGAAGTTGGCTGTATTGCGTGAGTTTTTGGAAAAACCTACATATTGGCCGTTAATCCACAGATAGAAGAAAGAATCAACACCGTCGAAACTGATAAACACTTCCCTTCCATCCCAGTTTTGAGGAATTTCAAAATCACGAAGAAAAGAACCTACCTCGTTACGGTGCTTGAAGGTGGTCCAGTTTGCAGGCGGTGTACGCATCACACCACCACGCCAATCGTCCACTTTCACGCTGTGCTGGAATATTACCGGCTGATTTACATAAATAGGCACCCCGTACTTCAGCGTTCCGTCTTTTTGTATCCCAACGATGTTCCAGCTGCAAGGCACCTGAATATTATCCCACGTAGTGGCGTTGTAGTCCGTCCGGTAAAAATCCTTCGGGCGTGAATCGGGATCGGGCGCCCAGTTAAATTTCCAGTTTCCGTTAAGTGATTGCCAGTAGCTGCTGTTTTCGGGTAATACCTTACGGGCACTTTCCCTATCCTGAAATGAAAAGAAGTAGGCTCGCGGCTGCTCCTTGTTCAAAGATAAATTCTCGGGAGATTGCCATTCGTCGCCTGCAGGTGCAGACTGCGTTCCGTAATTAAATCCCGCCAATGGTGGATGTACCGCGAAGCTTTGCAGGGCAAAGCTACACAGCAAAAGACCAAATGTGATTTTACGCATGATTTTTTGTGTTTTGTTGTTTATAAAATTTAGTTTTTCCACTAATTTGTTTCTTCCCGGCGTATCTAAACGTATTCAGCTATCGTCGCAGAATGTTATAACGTTTAAATTATTTGTCGACAAAGATAATAAAAATACAAAAATTCCTACCCCGAATCTAAAGAATGTTAGCAAGATAGCTTAGCAGAGTCTGCATGAGTCATATTGCTTTTCTTTCAATCTGTTTCACTTGCTTTTGAAATAAATGTTTACATTTGCCAGTCAAACACGTACGAACGGATGAGCGTAGAAATTAAAGAAGTTAAAAGCAAGAAGGAGCTTAAGCAGTTTGTTAAGTTCAACATAGAGTTATATAAGGATTGTCCTTACCATGTGCCCGGAATAATTGAAGAGGAGATGGTTACTTTAAGCCGGGATAAAAATCCGGCTTTTGAGCTTTGTGAAACAATCTATTTTCTGGCGTTGCGCGACAACAGGATTGTGGGCCGTATTGCGGGTATTATAAACCGGAAAAGCAACGAGATCTGGAAACAAAAACATGCCCGGTTTGGCTTTGTAGATTTTATCGACGACAAGGAGGTGGCCGATGCACTTTTTGCAGCTGTCGAAAACTGGGCCAAAAGCAAAGGGATGGATGCCGTGCATGGTCCAATGGGATTTACCGATCTGGATCAGGAAGGTATGCTTATTGAAGGATTTGATCAGTTGGCTACCATGGCTACAATTTACAACTATCCTTATTATCCGGTGCATCTTGAACGGCTGGGATATGTGAAAGATCAGGACTGGCACGAGTTCAAGATTTATATTCCTGAAAAGAATCCCGAAAAGCACGAACGCATTTCTGAAATCGTAAAGGTTAAGCATGGTTTAAAGGTGATGAAGTTTACCAGAACCAAAGACATTATGCCTTACGTTCAACAAATATTCGATACACTGAATAAGGCGTATACGCCCCTGTATGGCTTTGTTCCGCTTACACAAAAGCAGATCGATTATTATGTAAAAATGTATATACCCATGCTCCGTCTGGACCTGGTTACTTTGATAATTCGTGAAGCGGATAATGCTGTAATCGGCTTTGGTATTACCCTGCCCAGTCTGTCTGAAGCCATGAAAAAGGCAAAAGGACGTCTGTTTCCCTTCGGTTTTATCCATCTGCTAAAGGCTTTGAAAAAGAAACCGAAGGTAGTTGATTTATACCTTATCGGAGTTCTTCCCGAATACCAAAACAAAGGGGTAAACGCGCTTATTCTGAATGATCTTATTCCCATATACAGAAGTCTGGGGGTTGAGTACGGAGAAAGTAATCCGGAACTGGAAACCAACAGCGCTGTTCAGGCTCAATGGGATTATTTCAAGCGTGAGCATCACAAAACAAGACGTGCATTTATAAAAGAGTTAAAATAAGAGAGAGACTATGAATGAACTGAATTCAACAATACAACAGCTTACTGCGTATAACGAAGACGATATCCGCACGCTGGACTGGATGGAGCATATCCGCCGCCGGCCCGGGATGTATATTGGCAAACTGGGAGATGGTAGTTATGCTGACGATGGTATTTATGTATTATTGAAGGAGGTGCTGGATAACTCTATCGATGAGTATATGATGGGATACGGTAAATCTATCGAGGTTACCGTAGAAGAGGGAGCCGTTTCTGTAAGGGATTACGGCCGGGGTGTTCCTCTGGGAAAGGTTATAGATGTTTCAAGCAAGATGAACACCGGTGCCAAATACGACAGTAAGGCATTTAAAAAGTCGGTAGGGTTGAATGGAGTGGGTATCAAAGCCGTTAACGCTCTGAGCAGCTACTTCCTGATAACAAGTCACCGGGACGGAGAATGCAAACGGGTGGAATATAGCAAGGCTGTGGTTACAGAAGAGTCGGACATTGTACCGACCAGCGAAGCAAACGGCACACTGGTTTATTTTGTTCCCGACAAAGAAATTTTCAGGGAATACGAATACAAAAGTGAATTCATCGAATCTTTGCTGAAGAACTATGTTTTTCTGAATTCCGGACTATCCATTATATACAACGGGAAAAAGTTTCATTCCAAAAATGGTTTGGTGGATCTGCTCAATGAGAATATGACCACCGATCCTCTCTATCCGATTATCCATCTGCAAGGAGAAGATATCGAAGTGGTGATCACCCATAGCAATCAGTACGGCGAAGAATATTATTCGTTTGTAAACGGTCAGCATACTACCCAGGGAGGTACTCACCTATCTTCTTTCAGGGAGGCGGTAAGCCGTGTGATCAAGGAGTTTTATTCCAAGAACTTCGATTACTCGGATATTCGTTCGGGAATCGTGGCGGCTATCAGTATCAAGGTGGAAGAACCGGTTTTTGAAAGCCAGACGAAAACAAAGCTGGGCTCAAGGGATATCGGACCGGGTGGACCAACCGTTGCCAAGTTTATTGGTGACTTTCTGAAAAAGGAGCTTGACAACTACCTGCACAAAGATGCCGAAACGGCAGATGCATTGCTTCGGAAGATTCTGGAAAGCGAAAAAGAACGCAAAGCCATTGCCGGTGTAACTAAACTGGCCAGGGAAAGAGCAAAAAAAGCTAATCTGCACAACAAGAAACTAAGGGATTGCCGTATCCACCTGAACGATCCGAAAGGTGACTTAACAGAGGAAACCTGCATATTCATAACCGAGGGTGATTCTGCCAGTGGCTCCATCACCAAAAGCCGGGATCCGAATCTGCAGGCCGTATTCAGCTTAAGAGGAAAACCGCTTAACAGTTTCGGCCTCACTAAAAAGATCGTTTACGAAAATGAGGAATTCAATCTGTTGCAGGCAGCTTTGAATATAGAAGACGGACTGGAAGGTTTACGCTACAATAAAGTGATTATTGCAACCGATGCCGATGTAGACGGGATGCATATCCGTTTATTGCTGATCACATTCTTCCTGCAGTTCTTTCCGGATCTGATTAAACGGAACCATGTGTACATCCTGCAAACACCTCTTTTCAGAGTTCGCAACAAACAGAAAACCTTCTATTGTTATAGTGAAGAGGAACGGTTGGCTGCGATGGCTGCTGTTGGAAAAAATCCGGAAATTACCCGATTCAAAGGATTGGGCGAAATATCTCCGGATGAGTTTAAAAACTTTATCGGAAAAGACATACGTCTGGATCCGGTAACAATGAAAAAAGAAGACCTGGTGAAAGATATGCTGGAGTTCTATATGGGAAAGAACACAATGGAACGACAGAACTTTATTATTGACAACCTGGTTGTAGAAGAAGATATAGTATGAAACGTATAGCGCTTTTCCCCGGAACGTTCGATCCATTTACCATCGGACATCAGTCGCTGGTTACCCGTGGGCTTAACCTGGTAGACGAAATTGTGATTTCCATCGGTATAAACGATAAGAAGCTTACCTACTTCTCGCTGGAAAAGCGTATTGCCGCCATTCAGGCCTTATACAAAAACGAGCCCAGAGTAAGCGTAAGACAATATAATTCGCTTACAGTAGATTTTGCCCGCGAAATGGGTGCCGAATTTATTATGCGCGGTATCCGTACCGTAAATGACTTTGAATACGAAAAAAGCATTGCCGACGTAAACAGGAAGCTGGCCGGCATTGAAACTTTCATATTATTTACCGAACCGGAACATACACATATCAGCTCCAGTATCGTTCGTGAATTGCTGCGTTACGGAAAGGATATTTCACTATTTGTTCCCAAAGAAACCGAATTATTTTAATGATACCGGCTGTTTAGTAGAGCCGGGAGTCTTGATTAGTAATGTTGACATAAATATAAAACAATGAAACAACACCTATTGTCCCTTTTTCTGATAGCCTTTTGCTTTACTTCTGTAACAGCTCAGAACAGCAACCAGGATGCCCGTAAACTTTCCCTGGCTCTATATGCCATATCTAATTTATATGTTGATACCGTAGACGAAGGCAAGTTGGCTGAAGATGCCATACGTGGTATGCTTGAAAAACTGGATCCGCATTCCACCTATATGGACAAAGAAGAGACTAAGGAGATGACTGAGCCGTTGCAGGGCAATTTTGAAGGAATAGGAATTCAGTTCAACATGCTTACGGATTCATTATATGTAATTCAAGTAATTCCCGGAGGTCCGTCCGAAAAAGTGGGACTAATGGCAGGAGATCGTATTATTTCGGTTAACGACACCTTGATAGCCGGCGTTAAGATGAAAACACCGGACATCATGAAGCGGCTTAGAGGTCCCAAAGGAACATTGGTAAAGGTTAAGGTATTACGACAGAACAATCCCGAACTGATTGAATTTAAAATCATTCGCGGCAAAATTCCGGTATATAGCCTGGATGCTGCCTATATGGCCGATAAACAGACAGGTTACATTAAGTTAAACCGTTTTGCAGCTTCCACAGCCGACGAGTTCAGGGAAGCTGTTCAGAAACTACAGAAAAAAGGCATGAAGCAGCTGATTCTGGACCTGCAGTCTAACGGTGGAGGATATTTAAATATTGCGATTGATCTGGCGGATGAGTTTCTGGCAGACGACAAACTGATTGTTTATACCGAAGGATCGAAACAAAGACGGGAAGATGCCAAATCCAGCAAAAAAGGATTGTTTGAGAACGGACGGCTTGTGATATTGGTGGACGAGGCTTCTGCTTCTGCCAGCGAGATTGTATCCGGCGCCGTACAGGATTGGGACAGAGCTGTAATCATCGGCAGACGTACCTTTGGCAAGGGATTGGTTCAAAAGCCCATTCCCCTACCCGATGGATCGATGATCCGCCTTACTGTTTCGCGCTACTATACTCCTACGGGTCGTTGTATACAGAAACCATACGAAAATGGAGATAAAGCTCAGTATAACCGGGAACTGATTGAAAGATATAACCGCGGAGAACTTACGAATGCAGACAGTATCCATTTCCCCGACTCTATGAAATACAGTACACTGATCACAAAGAGAGATGTGTATGGCGGTGGCGGTATCATGCCCGATGTTTTTGTTCCGGTAGACACAACCCGTTACACCGATTATCATAGAAACCTGGTAGCTGCAGGGTTGGTAAACAGAGTGGCCATGAACTTTATCGATCACAACAGAACGGAATTAGGTAAAAAGTTCGACTCGATTGCCGCCTACAAAGAAAAATTTGAAGTTCCCCAATCGTTGATTGATGAGCTGATCTCGCTTGCCAATGGCGAAAAAATACCTTACAAGGAAGACGAATTCAATCGTTCCAAAGCATTGATTACGTTGCAGGTCAAAGCCTTGATTGCCCGCGATCTTTTTGACATGAATGAGTATTTCCAGGTTATAAATGACGACAACGAAATATACAATCAGGCATTGAAGCTGATAAACGACAAAGCAGCCTATGAAAAGGAACTGGGAATTAAAAAGTAAGCTGCATTTGTTACTATTCGGGCTTATCTCTCCGCTTTTTCGGATAAAGAGGTTATATTTGCGTATGCATTAATTCAGAGTGAGTACAGGTATGTTGAAACAACAGTTACAACAAAAGTTACAGCAGAAGCTTTCGCCTCAGCAGATTCAGCTAATCAGGCTTCTTGAACTTCCGGCCATCGAGCTTGAAGAGCGCATTAAGCATGAACTGGAAGAAAATCCGGCACTGGAGGAAGGTAGAGAGATCCAGGATGACTTTGAAAAGTCTGACGATACAGATTTCTCCGATGAAGGGAGTGTGTCCGAATCGGAAACGGATCTGACCTTAGGCGATTACCTGAGTGAGGAGGATATCCCTGATTACAAACTTCAGGAAATCAGAGGAAAAGCAGAACAAAAGGAGGACATTCCATTTTCGGTAAGTCAGTCGCTGAATGAGTTCCTTTTACAGCAGATCGGATTACGTGAATTACCGGAGACAGAAATGAAGATTGCCGAATATATTATTGGCAATATAGATGATGACGGGTACTTGCGCCGGGATCTGGAAGCGATTGCCGACGATTTGATTTTTCAGGCGGGACAAGAGGTAACCATCGATCAGGTAAAAGGGGTCCTTCTGGTTATTCAGGACTTAGAGCCTATAGGCGTAGCAGCCCGGAACTTGCAGGAATGCTTGCTGATTCAACTAGAGAAAGGAAATAAAAACAACGATTGCCAGTTGGCAATAAGGGTGTTGAAAGAATATTTCGATGAATTCACCCGTAAGCACTACGATAAAATAGTAAAAGGATTGCAGGTTGACGAGGAATCTTTAAAAAAAGCAATTCACGAAATCACATCCCTTAATCCAAAACCAGGAGCAGCGTGGGGCGACAGCATGGACACCGTACTTAGTCAGGTTATCCCCGATTTTTTAGTAGAGGCTTCCAACGGAGAACTTACGCTTTCGATGAACAACCGTGGAATTCCGGAAATGCGGATCAATAAAGATTATGCCGCCATGTTTCAGGATTATACGGGTAACAAGGCAAACCAAACATCCGATATGCGCGACGCGGTTCAGTTTGTAAAGCAAAAGCTTGATTCTGCACAATGGTTCATCGATGCTGTACGCCAGCGTCAGGAAACATTGACCAGAACCATGGAAACCATCATTATGCTGCAGACCGAATTCTTTCTAACGGGAGATGAGGGTACACTCCGGCCTATGATCCTTAAAGACGTTGCTGAAAGATGCGGCTACGACATATCAACAATTTCAAGGGTGAGCAACAGTAAATATGTGCAAACCAATTTTGGAATCTACCCTCTTAAGTATTTCTTTTCCGAATCTACGCAAACAGATACCGGAGAAGAGATTTCTACCCGGGAAGTAAAAAAAATACTAAAGGAATGCATAGAGGGAGAAGACAAACGTAAGCCGCTTACAGATGAGGAACTCACAAAGATACTAACGGAAAAAGGGTATCTGATTGCCCGGCGCACCGTAGCAAAATACAGAGAACAACTGGGATTGCCTGTGGCCAGACTCAGAAAAGAAATTTAATAAAGAAACAATGAAACTATTTGCTAACATAACGTCCATCCTTTTCCATCCGCTGCTAATGGTTACGTATGGAATGATATTGGCCTTGTCTTTTACCTATCTGGCCATCTATCCATTGTCCATGAAGCTCGTTATTGCCGGAGGTGCGTTTATTAGCACGGCTGTAATGCCCGGTTTCTTTATTCTTCTTTTTGTTAAAAGCGGAGCTGCAGGAGATTTGGAGCTGACCGACCGGAAGGAGCGCTTTGTACCCTATTTCATTTTTATAGTCTCCATAGGAGCCTGTTTTTATCTTATGCTTAAACTGATGATGCCCGTATGGATTCTTGTATTGCTGGGAGCGACAGCGATTAGTTTACTTATCGGCATGGCGATCAATA
>Ga0074193_1000771_pt1 | contig 47959 bp, 43 predicted proteins | sample EPASupsiteHSE605_FD_64523 | JGI IMG/M metagenome (GOLD analysis project Ga0074193, IMG submission 64523) | Bioremediated contaminated groundwater from EPA Superfund site, New Mexico - Sample HSE6-05 | ecosystem: Environmental > Aquatic > Deep subsurface > Groundwater > Contaminated ...
CGGGACTTTGCTCATCACGCTTCCTTCAGATTCCACCTCACGATGGACACCCTTGCGCTTGGCTAATGGTTGGCAACTGCCAGCCCCCATAGCGGACTTTCACCGCCTAGCTACGCGCCATGCGTGGCGCACTACTAAAAAAGAGACTCCGAAAAAACTCGGAGTCCCTTTTGATAATTCAGGGTACTTACTGTAAGAGTTTGAGAACCTGCTGCGGCGCCTGGTTGGCCTGAGCCAGCATGGCAGTAGCCGCCTGAGAAAGGATGTTCTGTTTGGTGAACTCCATCATTTCCTTGGCCATGTCTACGTCGCGGACACGAGACTCAGCAGCGGTTAGGTTTTCAGAAGATGTTCCCAGATTATTGATGGTGTGTTCCAACCGATTCTGCATGGCACCAAGTTTGGCGCGTTCAGATGATACAGTAGTAATGGCGGAATTGATTGTAGTAATAGCGGCATTAGCACCAGACTGGTTACTTACCGTTAAACTACTTACACCCAGTGCTATAGCACTCATAGAGTTAACTGACACAGAAGTATTTTGGTCAGCATTTGCTCCAATATGGAATTTTACGGCATTATCAGTTACTGTCAAAGACAATGCATCACCGGCGGTGGCAGCACCCCAACGTGCATCAAACTCAAAACCACCAAGGTTGATTGTTTCACCGGCATATGAAGTTATCGGTGCGGCAGTAACGGTTTTGCCTCCACTTAAATCAAAATCAATACCAGCATTCGTTAAAGTGAAACTAAGGGATCCATTTTGATCAGGAGAATGAGTGTCAAAGTTGAAGGTGATTCCTCCAATGGTCAAATCGGCTACTGTAGATTGACCAGTGGTAGTAGTTGTTGATCCGTCAGAAGCAACCAATGAAAAATCAGCAGTATTAGCAACACCGTTATAGTTGGTAACATTCAACGTATAAGCACCAAATTTTGTTCCATCTGCCACCGCAACATCACCAGCAACAATGTTAGGTGCTGCCTGGGTAGTATTAGCACCAATGGTTACCGTATCGACTCCAGCAGCAGTAGCGGTTATAGTATATGTTCCGCTAGTGATATCACTGCCTGTTACAGCCACATTCTGCAACGAACTATCAAAGTTATTCGCACTAACTGCAAAGGTTTTACCCATATCACCGTTTAAAAGTTTCTTGGTATTGAATTCAGTATCAGTGGAAATACGAGTAATTTCTGCAGCTAATTCATCCACTTCTTTTTGCATTTCAGATCGATCAGCAGCAGTGTTGGTATCAGAAGCGGATTGAACTGCAAGTTCTCTCATTCTTTGTAAAATACTATGGGTTTCCGCTAATCCACCTTCAGCTGTTTGAATTAGTGAAATACCATCTTGAGCATTCCGGGCAGCTTGGCCTAAGCCACGGATTTGGCCGCGCATCTTTTCACTGATGGCCAGTCCAGCAGCATCATCGCCGGCACGGTTAATCCTCAGACCTGATGATAGTTTCTCTAATGACTTGTTACCATTGGCACCATTGGCAGACAATTGACGATAAGTATTAAGTGACGCAATATTGTGGTTAATAATCATAATATAAAACCTCCTTGTTTTTTTGTTTTTGAGGCGACCTCCATGTCACCCTTATAACCTTCCCGGGGCCCCTGGGAAAAGCTATATTACTATTTTTTTGAACTCACTATTATATATCGTCTGTTTGTTATAATAGTTTAGCTAATTTGTAACTTTTTTCTATTAACATTTACTTCCTCTGTAGAACATCCACTTTTTAAGACTTGAACCCAGACATCTCTTAAATCATCGATCATTATTAGCACCTCTTGCGCAGATTGGCCATCCTTTTTGAGATTAGCTTGAATCAATCTGTAATGCATATATTCGTAAATGGCAAATAGGCCATCTGCTATTTCTCCTGCTTCGAAATTTATTCCCGCCATTAGTTCAGACAAAATATCCTGAGCACGCAAAAGATTATGGTTGGCTTCCTGAATATCTCCACTATCCAAGGATTTTATCCCCTTGCTGATAAATTTCCTGGCTCCGTCATAAAGCATAAGTACCAGGTGCTCACTGGATGTTGTATTTATCTGGTTTTTCTTATAGGCATTTATCTGAGAATTCATTTTTTGTCAACTCCTCTGTTTAAATTAACTCATCAATTGTGAACCCTTTGGTATTAAACTCGATAACTAGTTTAAATACTTTTTCAGGAGACATTTCTGCAATTATGTCTTGATTATTGGCATTGATTAGCTGTATTCTAACTCCTTGATTTTCATTAATAATTTGAAAGTATAGAGGGATTTTATTCTGTTCTAAAAGATGATTTAATTTGTTAACTGCAAGACTCAATTTTTGCGACGACTTTTCGGGAGGATGCTCGGAATTGTTTTTTCTATTTTTATCCTTCTTTTCATCGCTTACTTTGGTCCTTTGCGTCTCAAGAACGATAGACTTTTGAGCTTGTACTTTTATGTTATTAACAACTATGGGATCAATCCCATTGATACTACTCACATCTTTCACTCCTGAAGGCTACTTTTTTTTATCCAGCAGTATTCCTTCTATGCTCACATTCTTCCCTCTATATACAGTATGGGTCGTTTGGTTTTTCTTAGCATTCTTAAGTTTCTCAAATATCTCTGCCTGGTTATTCTTTAATGCCAGAATGTTTTTGTCATCTATTGCAATAGCCCTTGACATAATCTCCTTGGTATTCTTATTAATAAGCCGTAGTGCTTCGTTATCTTCCGATATTTTATCCTGGCTATTTAAATCCAGCAGATTAACCTTTTCAATAATATTCTGTTTTTTATTTATAGTGTTTAATATAAAATCATAATTATCGTTTTTAATAGCTTCGGCTTGCTCCTCCGTTATTTTCAACAAATTTTCGATGAGATTTTGTTTTTCTATAACCCAACTAATCGTCTTGTTTATATCAGGGTCGTTCATTTAATCAACCTCTATTCACTTGATGAACTTGTTCCAAACTGCGATGTCAGCCATGAACTTTGAGTATTCATTTTATTAATTAAAGTTTCCATGGTGGTAAATTTTTTATAATATCTCTCTTCGATATCAGCAAGCTTTTCTTCCCAGTCCTCAATCTCCTGCTCCATTGCAGTTAACCTTTTCCCTATATAACTGTTGTCTACCGTACTAAAACTGGATGAGCTGCCCGCCTTATCTGAAATGTATTTAATTCCATTAGAAGCAATATCATACAGCTGATAGGCAATACCTTTTTCGTCCTCGCTGCTGCTGCTATTGGTAAACAATTCTTTGACTCCATCCGGATCTTTGGTGAGGGCTTCTCTTAGAGCGGTTTCATCTATGTAGAGTTTGCCATTATCCGTATATGACTGGGTGCTAATACCGATTTGGCTCAGTAAATCGTACTGCCCATCAATATTTTCTATCACCCTGGACATGGCACCTCGGAAATTACTAATTGCGTTCTGCAAAAGCGTATCATTTCTCAACAAACCGCTCCGGGCTTCCTTCTCCCATTTTTCAATTTCATCATCGCTCATTTCCTCTTTTTGAGCATCAGTAAGCGGTGTATAGTCTCGGTCACGTTCTTCCTTAACCTTGCTATATAAAGTACTTAAAGTTTGATTGTAAGAATCGACAAATCTTTTAATAGAACCGACTATGGCTTCTATATCCCTGGTTACAGTGATGTTGGAACTGCCCTCATCTTTCAAGTTAAGGGTGAGTCCATTAACTGTGATGGTATTAGTAGCCGACTCCAATCCAGTGGCATCGCCAAAATCTATCGAGGCGTTTTGCCCATTGTAGCTTACTCCTTCATCAACATTAAGCTTTAATATCGAGCTATTGCTGCCATTGGAAAAAAAGTTGGCTGTATCTGCACTAATGGTTATTTCCGAATCAGTGCCCGTAGTGGTGGTGGTAAGGAAGAAGCGATTCAAATCATTGTCATAGCTGGCTTTAACGCCCAGGTCAGCATTGTTTATTTTAAAAACAACTGTGCCGATGGTATCCTGGTCAAGATCAAATTCCAATGCCGTTCCATTTATATTTACTGTAATATTATCGGTTGAAAGCAGCCCCCGAACCCCCAGCTCCGTAAACTGGTTGTATAGGGTTAAGGCATTTCCAGAAGCATCTTTCTCATTTACTAACTCGGTGGTACTGCCCTTGATCACCCCAGTGGCCAGACTATTGACGGTAATGGCATAAGTACCCTCGGTAGCATTTGCTCCCGCCGTTACTCCGGCAACCGCAGTATTAGAAGAAATAGCACCTTTTTGATTGAAGGTGCTCTCGAGTTTAGTGCTGAATGCTGTATCCTTAAATGTATAAAGGGCAGTATTTAAGCTGCGATAGTCCTCCTGCTGCCATTCCAAAATCTGTTTTTGCTGTTCGAGCTTGTCTAAAGTAATACTTTCGGCTCTCATCATATCACTGACTATTGTATCAATGTCCATTCCCGATGCTAGTCCCGATATTCTCGATGTATTAATTACTGTCATTCGAATTCCCCTTCCTTTAGGCCTTCTCGTCTACCAGTAATCCTATCTCCTCCCAGGTCATGGCTACCATATCCAAAACTCTTTTAGGTGGTACTTCCCGAATAACCTCGCCTGTTTTTTCATCCACTACCTTTACCATTATTCCCTTGGTTTTTTCATGGATGGAAAACTCGAGCCGCGTGTTATGTACCGCCAAAGCTTTATTTACCTCTTCGATGGCTTGGGCGATTTTTTCTTGACTGATGGCCGCCTCGGGGGCATTATCAAGCACTTCCGGATTCTGCTGCGTCGCCTGCTTGTTCCCCGGGCTTACATTACTGGTTATTGCTTCTGCATATGGTATTTTATTCACATCTGGCATCGTATTTACGGCAGAAATTTCCATGGGTGTTACCTCCTATTTTTCTTCCGACTGAGGTATCATAATATTCCAATTCAAATCCACCTTGTCAATCTGGCCGGCAGACAAGTTTTCAATTTTAACAGCTTCCATTATTTCTTCTCTAACAATGGATACATCTTTATCGGCTATAATCCCTAGTTTAACTTTATTTCCTTCAACCGCAATAACTTTGATTTTAATGTTATCGCCGATTATGATCCCTTCATCAACCTTTCTGGTAAGGACAAGCATATATTTTAACCTCCATAACCGAACTTCATATGATCATTAGCTAAAAGAGGATACTTTATGATATTATTGTCTGCTTCGCAAATAACTTGTCGAGCCTGCTTGTTTTTCCAATTAATTACCAAAGGTCCCACCAGATTGGTGGTGGCATCTTTCAAGCCGCTTTTGGGAATGGTTACAGTCGTATATATAATTACATCTTCGGGAGCTAATACCTCAAGTTTTTCCACCAGTTCATCATTTAAATCCACGTAGTAGTCTTGCTTTATGACAAATGGATCTACAAGTAAAAAAGCTACTTGCGGATTATCTATTGATTGCAGCCATTTAAAATTTGGGGTTTCGCCAATATCACATAAAATAAATCTGGTTAAATCCTCAAATGCCAGTAGACCAGCATCAAATTTTATAATATTGTTTTCGTCAACCTCTATTTGCCCAAATCTGGCCGTTTCAATTATCATTTTCATCAACTCCGCAACTATTTTAAGAAATCTATTAAGCTGGGCTGAATTATCTTAGCACCAACCGCCAGGGAGGATTCGTATACAGTTTGCTGAGTGTTAAAACCTATTGATGCTTCAGCATAATCAACATCTTCCAATTTACTAAGGAGTGTAGTAAGATCAATTTCATAGGACGCTGATCTTTCCAGTGCTGATTCCATACGTTTAGTTTTTGCTCCAACTACTGCTCTTTCAGAAAGTACATTATCAATCAACTTATCAAAATCATCGATGAGAGAACTCACTACATCTTGATCTCCAGCATCTAGCGCTGTTCTTAATTCAATCATTTTCTCGAATACCGCATTTATATCATCATCTCCACTGGTATCGGTATGAAAGGTCGTTCTCCCGTTAGAGACATCAATTGTCACTCCTGATTCAATTTCAATCTTCTGTTGATAAGTTTCATCCAGCAAGCTTTCATCAAAAGTGGTGCTAATAAACTGTACTTGGGTTACGTTACCGTCACTGTCTTTACCGGTTATTTCAAAAGGAGGAGTGCCCGTTTTTCCACCACCAAAAATAAACCTGCCTGCATAATTGGTATTGGCTACTTGAACCATTTCTCCTATCAAATTATCTAATTCGTCTGCCAGAGCACCCAGTGACTCTTCGGGCAATGTTCCGGTCGCACCAGCTACTGCTAATTCTCTCGTCCTCTGCAGAACCTCGTTAGCTTCATCAAGCGCTCCATCTGTGGTATTCAGCCATCCGGTTGCATCCTCCATATTACGGTGGTACTGTTCCTGTGCCTTTATGGCTGACTTAGTGCTAAGCAACTGGGCTGTGGCAATAGGGTCATCCGAAGGTTTGGTTATTCTTTTGCCGGACGAAAGCTGGTTTTGATATTCTTCCATATTTTGCAGATTAACATTGACGTTATTAATAAGAGATTGAGTTAACATTTTAGTCGTTACTCGCATATTAATTCACCTACGCCTTCAAGCCGTTAATTATGGTATCTAACATTTCATCCATGACACTTATTATCTTGGCACTGGCATCAAATGCATGCTGAAAAAGTACTATATTAGCCATCTCCTCATCCGCCGAAACTCCCTGGATGGATTCTCTTCGATTGGTTGTCTGGTCTACCAAGGTTTGTTGTTTATCAACCTTTTTTTCCGCTGCGCTGGCGGCACTTCCCAATTCAGTTATCATGTCATGGTAAAACATTCCCATAGTTATGTCGCCGCTGGTAGAATTCTGCAGCACCTGGTTAGCAGCATCGTATTCCAGGTAAACATCTTTCAAGCCGGCAATTTGCAGTGCAATATCGCCGTTGCCCTCTAAGAATATTGAACCTTGGTTGGAGGCAGCGATTTTAGAAACATCGTCCTGAATATCGGAGTTAATATAGATGTTACCGGCACCCAATCCGCTCGCGAAAGGATTATCCCAATCAACCGCAGACAAATCAATTTCATTACCGGCTGCATCCTTGAACACAAAATAATTCTCGCCGGAGTTGCCGTCCAGGTCAGTACCGGTAGTATGAATATCATTGATACTTTTGGCTATACTTACGGCGAGAGTATCCAGTTTGTTTATGTAAAACTGCACGGTATTAGACTCATTCGAATCTCCGCCAACCTGTAAAAGTCCCGCCAAAGCTCCGTCTGCAACGGTGGAACTATTAACGTCAGCACTGCTGATTATATTGGCGCTATCACCATCCACAATAGTAATAGTGCCTAACTTTACTGCAATTGCTCCGGTATATTTTCCGTTTACATCCTGAAGATTAGTAATGGTAATGTTGCCAATAGAGGCTAAATCATCAAGAGCTAGATCCCTGGCATCCAGGAGATCATTAGGACTATCCCCGGCTATTTTCACGTTAACGATCTCTTTATTTAAAACTGCTATTCTCTCCGCAATAGAATTTACATCTTCAATTTTTAGCTCTATCTGACTTTGAATATCACTATTAATATCGGTGAGTTGATCATGCATCTGGCGTAAAGTATCAGTTAAAGAAATGGAGGCTTCTTTCAAAGCCGTGCGTACCGGCGAACTTTCGGGTGTTTTGGATAGTTCCTGCCAATTATTCCAAAATGTCTCCAACTCTTCATTGAAACCCGTTTTAGAAGGTTCCATAAAAATTGTTTCTACCTGCGATAAGGTATCACTAATAGCCGTTTGATACTCCAAACCGGAGGACTCATTTCTAAGCTGATAATCGAGAAACCCATCTCTTACTCTGGTTATTTCCGCAACGTCCACGCCGCTTCCCAACTGCCCGGCGGACGTCAAACCAGATATTGGTTCACTGGTTGCCAGATTCACCCGCTGTCTCGAATAGCCCTCAGTATTAGCATTGGCAATATTATGTGAGGCAACGTCCATTGCTACCTGCTGAGCCATCATTCCCTTTGCCGCTATATTTATTCCGAAGAATAGACTCATTTCCCTACCCCCACATCCTATACATTGGCATCAATAATTCCCATGGCACCCGCCCTTTTTAGGTCTCCTGTATTGCCGTATACTATGGTCTTCGTGGAATTGAAAACCCTTAATATTCTTTCAGCATATTTCAAGCCTTGTTTTAATAACAAAGCATTTAGGCCTTGCTCTTCTTTGAGTTTTTGGCATCCATTAATAATTTCATCCCGGCTCTTTTGTAATTCTGCGAAGTCGCCGCTGCTGATATGTGACAACAGATGGCTGAAGTGGTTTATCTCTATCCCATGTTCCTGGGAGAAGTTTTCTAGAATCAAACGGCGTTGTTGTTCTAATAATGCCAACTGTCGTCCAATATACTCTTGATGGCTGGTAATTTTGATGATCTCATTTAGATCATCCCGCTTTAACGCCTGCAATTGTTCACTCACCAAGTCACGGAGTTGCTCAATAAGACTATTCTGTTTATCCAGTATTTTTACAAGTCCAATTACTTCTAACTCCATGTTATTACTCCTTATTCATTTTCTGATGTGAGCATTTTGGCTGCCAGTTGCTGAGCAGTTACTTTGTAAGTATTATTGGCTATGGCTTCCTTAATTTTCGCAATTTTCTCTTCTCTAATTTCCGGTAAGTCCTTGGTCTCTTTAATTAGGTCGTGTATTTTCTTAGCTTGTTCCGACAGTTGCAGAGAATCCTGTTCAATATTTTTTACTGTTGATTTTTTTTCCGTTTGTTCAGCTTGGGTTTGGATTGTTTGATATATTTTCCCCACATTGCCTGGATAATTACTATTTATTCTCATATGCGTTCATCCTTTCTGAAACACTTTACATTACTTTATAATCTATAAATTATATCGGTTTTTTTAATAAAAAGTTTAGGTAATTCCGAAGGAAACCATCTATTTTTTTTCTAACAACACAGAACAGAGCATCGCGGGGATTTTCTCCAGTGCAGTCTGCTTTTCCACTGCGCCGATATCAAATGCTACTTTAGGCATACCGTAGACCACCGAAGAACGTTCATCCTGCCCGATGGTTCTCGCACCTTTTTGACGCATAGCCAGCAGTCCTTTGGCTCCGTCATAACCCATTCCGGTAAGTATTATCCCGGCCGAATTGGCTCCATAGTGCTCGGCTACCGAATTGAATAGAACCTCAACTGAAGGGCAATGGCCGTTTACCCGTTCTCCTTGCCTGCATTTAACCACGCAGTGTCCCCCTGCCCGACAGACCGACATATGATAGTCTCCGGGAGCGATGAGAACCAAACCAGGTTGAACATAATCCCCGTCTTGGGCTTCTCTTACTTCCAAGGCACAGGAATTATTTAATCTATCTGCATACATCCTGGTAAAATGCGGAGGCATATGCTGGACAATAACGATTCCTGGCATATTCCTGGGGAGACTCTTGATAATGTTATTTATCGCTTCCGTTCCCCCAGTGGAAGCCCCAATAGCAACAACTTTAATCTTCGAACCATTTCCTACTGATGTAATAGATTGTTTTTGAACATACTCGCTTTTTTTGTGTCCCACTTTGGCCATAGAAGCAATTTTTATCTTGGTGATTAGTTCATTGATAAATGTATTTACTGATCTAATATTGCTATTGCTATTGCTGTTGCTCTCAGGTTTACAGACAAAATCAACAGCTCCTGCCTGCAAGGCCTCGAATACGGCATTATTCAATGCACTTATCATCACTACCGGAATGGGGTATTGCGGCATTAAACGCCGCAAGAATTCAATGCCGTTCATGCGGGGCATTTCCACATCCAGGGTTAATACATCTGGTTCCAGCTCAATAATTTTATCCCTGGCCACATAGGGATCAGCGGCTGTCCCAACCACCTCTATGCCAGGATCGGCACTTATACCCCTTGCCAGAGCTTCCCGAAAAACCATCGAATCATCCACAACTAATACTCTAATTTTTTTTGCCAATTAAATCTATTCCTTTCTGTAAATAGCAGGCCTTATATATTGGTACCTAGTTTCTCTGCGGTTGATTGACTCACTATGGCCAATAACGAGATAGCCACCTGCTGCAGTAGAATCGTACATGCGATTTATTAACTGTCGCTTGGTCTCGGCATCAAAATATATCATGACATTCCTGCAAAATATTACGTGGAATTTCTGTTTAAAGGGAAAATTAGTCTCCATGAGATTAAACTTTTTAAATATCACTCCCTCTCGTATGCTTGGCACTAAAGGCCTTTGTCCATTTTTAGCAGGCTCAAAGTACTGCTTTTTCCACTTTTCGGGTACTTGCTCAATTTGTTCATCACTGTAGGATGCCCTTAAAGCAATCTCCAATACTTTTGAGGAAATATCGGTCGCTAAGATTTTCGTATCCCAAGATAAGCCGTCCTTGCCAAAATAGTCATTCACTATCATGGCCAGAGTATAAGGTTCTTCGCCGCTGGAACAGCCTGCACTCCATATCCGCAAATCCTTATTATTTACTGTCGCAGCCAGGTAAGGTAATATAGTATCTCTGAAATAGTTGAAATGGTCCATTTCGCGCATGAAAAATGTATAATTAGTGGTTAGCAGGTTGAGCAGAGCCGTAACTTCAGCCCCTTTTCGATCATTAAGTAATATTTGCAGATAGGGTGAGAAACTATCGTATCCACGCTTCGATAAAAAGCCTTGTAACCTGGCTTCAACAATGTTCCTTTTCTGGCTTAAATCCAAGCCATAATTATTTCTGGTAAAATTGCTAAACCTTTCAAAATCCTCATTAGATAACTTCAGCATGTTTTCACCCTATTCCTAAAATTTGAGATTATTCAATATTTTGTAGACGGCGGGCCCAGCCCTCCCCGGTCGCATTTGTTATCTATTTCACTTTTATATATTTCATAGTAATATCGGCATTATTCGGCACTATTATATTGAAAGTCAAAGTTTTATATGGAGGAATAGCAGAGAAAATCGAAGCAGCATTAGATAATAAGTTAGGTAAAATGAAATAACTAAGATTGGGAAACCAAATAAACCTAATTAAAAATAGATGGCGGGCTAAGCCCGCCATCTATCATAAGATCCTAATACTTCCCGAAATCACCATCATCCAGAGCGATTCTAGACCGCCCTGAAGTTGCGGCTGCTTCCCTTAAACCTTGACTGTGGCTTGAGGATTCATGCCGGCTTCGATTTAGTAAGGTAACTTTGGAATCAAATCCCCGGGGGTTAGAACGGCTTCCTTTCAACTGGAACATTGATACCCGTTCTTTCAATAATCCAGCCTGTCCCGATAGTTCCTCGCTGGCTGCTGCACTCTGCTCAGCGGTAGCCGAATTTGTTTGCACCACCTGAGATACCTGGCCTATACCTTGATCTACCTGAGCTATTCCCGTAGCTTGCTCGTTGGAGGCTACAGCGATATCGCCTACCAGTTCAGCTGCCTGGCTTACCCCATCTACAATTTTGTTCAGGGCTTGCGCGGTATCATTAGCAATCTTGGTCCCGGATTGAACCTTGCGAATAGATCCTTCAATTAAATCAGTGGTTTCCTTAGCTGCGCTGGCACTTCGGGCTGCCAGGTTTCTAACTTCTTCAGCTACTACGGCAAACCCCTTGCCATGCTGTCCAGCTCGGGCCGCTTCAACTGCTGCATTGAGTGCTAGGATGTTGGTCTGGAAGGCAATTTCATCGATTACTTTTATGATCTTGGATATATTAGCTGAGGAATCGTTAATTCCTTCCATGGCCGCCAGCATTTCCTGCATCTGCTCATTCCCCTGCGCCGCATCATCCCTGGCATTTAATGCCAGTTCATTGGCCTGGTTGGCGCTGGTGGCATTTTGCCGGGTTTGCGCAGCTATCTCGGTAATTGCCGCAGTCAATTGTTCAATGGCGCTCGCCTGTTCGCTGGCACCCTGAGCTAGTGCCTGGCTGGAATCAGATACCTGTTGGGAACCGCCGGCAACCTCTTCAGCGGCATGGTTGATATCTCCCATGACATCGTTAAGTGATTCTATAATGTGCTTAATGGCAGAAGATATGCTGATAAAATCCCCCTGGAAATCTTTATCAAGACTTATATCTAAGTTTCCATTTGCAATTTGCCCAAGCGTTTCGGATACCTCACCTATCACATCCGCTAGTATATCAATGGTTGAATTCAGCTCATTTTTGAGTTTGGCATTGTCACCTTGATAATTTCCGGTCATTTTTATGCTCAGCCTTCCTTGAGCCATCTCATTAATGACTCGGAGTGCTTCAGTTACCGGTGCAATCAATGCATCCATGGTAGCGTTAACTCCAGCCAATATTTTGTGATATACTCCCTGGCCCCGGTTAGCGTTGGCTCTCTGATCAAGTTTCCCCTCAACCCCAGCATTGATCGCCACGCCGACTTCCTCAACCAGTATACCTATTGAATCTATACAGGTATTCAGGTTGTTCTTGATCTCATTGAAGTCTCCGTTGTAATTATCAGTGATTTTCGGAGGAGTATTCCCCTGAGCTATTCGCTCAATATACTCTGCCGCTATATTGAGCGGCCCAATTACCGCATCCAGGGTTGCATTTACACCTTCAATAACTCTGCGGTATTCTCCCTGGTGCTGAGTGGCATCGGCTCTGACATCTAATTTTCCAGCCGTTGTTGCCTCAGCCAACATCCTCGCATCATCCACTAATCTCTGTATATTTTCCATACTCTTGGTAAAGGATGGTATTAGCTGGTCTTGTTCGCAGCGTTTGCCGATGCTCCTAAATAATTCTAGCTCATGAGCAAAGTCACCTATAGATATATTGGTGTTTACTTCTACAACCCGCAGCAATCTTTCTCTTACCGTGTTTACAGCCTCTGCTGTTTGGGCAAAGACCCCTTGATATTGCCCTTCAACTTTACTGGTATAGTCGTTTATGGCCAACCTCTCCAGTACTGCACTGCTTTCTACAAGTCCCCCCAGCCCATCTATGCAGACATTTATGCTGTTCTTAATTTCATTGAAATCTCCGTTGTAGCTGTCGCTAATCTTGGACGGGATGTCTCCTTTACTAATCCTCTCCAAGTATTCAGCTGCTACATTGAGCGGCCCAACTACTGCATCCAGGGTCGCGTTCACTCCAGTCAGTATCTTACGATATACTCCTTGGCCTCGGTCAGCGTTGGCTCTCTGATCAAGTTTTCCTTCTACGCCAGCATTGATCGCCACGCCGACTTCCTCAACCAGTATACCTATTGAATCTATACAGGTATTCAGGTTGTTCTTGATCTCATTGAAGTCTCCGTTGTAATTATCAGTGATTTTCGGAGGAGTATTCCCCTGAGCTATTCGCTCAATATACTCTGCCGCTATATTGAGCGGCCCAATTACCGCATCCAGGGTTGCATTTACACCTTCAATAACTCTGCGGTATTCTCCCTGGTGCTGAGTGGCATCGGCTCTGACATCTAATTTTCCAGCCGTTGCTGCCTCAGCCAACATCCTCGCATCGTCCACTAATCTCTGTATGTTTTCCATGCTCTTGGTATACGATGGTATTAGCTGATCGGCTTCACAGCGTCTGCCAATGCTTCTAAATAATTCCAGCTCATGGGCAAAGTCACCTATGGAAATGTTGGTGTTTACTTCAACAACTCGCAGCAGTCGTACTCTTACTGTGTTTACAGCCTCTGCTGTTTGAGCAAATATCCCCTGATATTGCCCTTCAACCTTGTATGTATAGTCATTATTTGCCATATTCTCAAGCACTTTACTGCTTTCAATCAGACCACCCAGCCCATCAATGCAATCATTTAGGTTGTTCTTGATTTGGTTGAAGTCACCGTTGTAACTGTCACTGATTTTTGTGGGGATTTCTCCTTTGCTAATCCTATCTACGTACTCTGCAGCTACATTCAACGGTCCAATTAATGCATCAAGAGTATCATTCATTCCTTCCACAACTTTTCGATATTCTCCCTGGTGTTTAGTAACATCAGCTCTAACGTCTAATCTCCCGGCAACAGCAGCCTCTGCCAGCATTCTTGCCTCCATAACCAGGTTCTGAACAGCCTCCATACTCTTGGTGTAGGATGGTATAAGCCGATCTTGTTCCGATAAACTGCCTACTTTTGTAAAGTATTCAAGATCTTCAGCAAAATCTCCAACCGAAATGTTGGTGTTAACTTTTACAGCCTTGACTAGTCTGTGTCTTGCGATGTTCACACCCTGGGCTGTCTCGGCAAAAATCCCCTGATATTGACCTTCAATTTTGCTGGAATAGTCATTTACGGCCATTTTCTTAAGTACTTCATTGGTTTCGACCAGTCCACCCAGCCCATCAATACAATGATTAATGTTGTTCTTTATCTCATTAAAGTCGCCACTATAGTTATCTGTAATCTTAGGAGGAATATCTCCCTTACCAATCCTTTCAATGTATTCAGCCGCTACATTCAAAGGCCCAATTACCGCATCCAAAGTATTGTTGATTCCCTCTATGACTCTGCGATACTCTCCCTGGTGCTGAGCAACATCAATTCTGGCATCTAACCTGCCAGCTACCCCTGCCTCAGCCATCATCCCGGCATCGTCAACCAACCTTTGTATATTTTCCATACACATTACGAAAGACGGTATTAGCGTGTCCTCGTCACACAGTGGGCCTATTTTCTTATACTTCTCAAGATCTTCCTTAAAATCACCGTTAGCAATATGATTAGTTACTTCCACAGCTGCGCGCACTCTATTTCTGAACGTATTTATTCCCTTAGCAGTCTCAGCAAATATTCCCTGATATTTCCCTTCAACTCTGTTGGTGTAGTTATTATCAGCCAATTTCTTCAGTACGGCACTGCATTCTTCCAGACCACTTAGCTCATCAATGCAGGCATTGAGGTTGTTCTTGATTTCGTTGTAGGCACCGTTGTAATTATCTGTAATCTTGGCTGGAATGTCACCCTTACCCATCCGCTTTACATATTCTGCGGCTACATTCAGCGGTCCGCTTACTGCATCCAGGGTAGTATTGACATCTTCTACAATGGTTCTAAATTTACCGCTGTGCTTACTGGCATCAGCTCTGACCTCCAGTTTCCCCTCCGTGGCTGCTATTGATAAAAGATTAGTGTCTATTACTAAAGCTTTGATTGCTTCAACCATCCCAACCAAAGAAGTGGTTAATTGGCCTATTTCATCCTGGGCATCAGAATTCAGGTTTATGTTGATATTCCCTTTAGCTAGCTCATTTGCGGCTTCAACCAATTTGTCTATTGGCTTAGTAATTGTCTGGGCAATCATAATTCCCAGGCCAAACACAACTACTGCGGCCCCAACCATTATTAACACGGTATTGGAGGACTGATTGGCACTTATGTAACCTGCATATCCGGCGATTAGCGCTGATAAAATAAATCCACATAATAGTTTAGTATTGATTTTCAAATTATTAAACTCACTCAATGCTGATACCTCCTTATTAATTTCGTATTAATGTACTTTTTCGAACGTTAGCTAAAGATTCCAGGAGAGTTTTATTACACCCGTGGCTAAGAGGATTACCATGCCCAAAATAAATGGTACGGATATCTTTCTTACAGATACATTCTAAGGCCTTTATAAACCCTTCCTCATAGCTTCCCCCTGGGGAACGAATGATTAAGGGCGTATCCCCGGCAAATATGATCTTTTCTTCTTCACAGTAAAGGCAGATTGAGTCGTTACTATGTCCTGGGGTATATATTATCTCGCATAGGCGATCAGCAACCTTTATTAATTCTCCCCCCTTCACATAACGGCCAACTCCTTCCAAATGACTGGAATAAGCATAAATCTGTGGATTAAATAGATTCTTTATATTCGGTAACAGACTAGAATGATCATAATGATTGTGAGTAATTATCACCTGTTCTACCTTTGTTTTACCAACCCCGGTTGAAGCATTATATATTTTCTCAATTAAATTGTGATCCCTGCCGACATCGACCAGGGTATTCACATCCTCCATGCAATTCCAATCCCCAGTAAGAAGATAAACGTTAGAGGTATATATCTGACTGTTCTCGCTAAGATTAATAACCTTCACTAAGCATCACTCTTCACACAGGATTTTGGGTGTGGGTATGACTTTAATTTGTGGCTTAACCTCGAATTCGCTTTTGGAATATCTGAGCATTAGATACCACTGGTTCAAATAAATGCGAGACTTCTTTAGGAAGCACCTGGGTCTGCTCAAAAACCATGAACCCCCCTTCCATCAGTGAATCATAGAACATTTTAATAACTTTGATTCTCTGCTCTTCATTGAAATGCAGCAGTACGTTTTTGCAAATTATTAGGCCAAAATCCTGTCCAGGTGCTTGCAGGGAAAGCAAATCATGTTTTTGAAATGATACTGCCCTGCGCAAGTCCTCTGCAATTCGGTATTGCCCTTCATTCATATCCTTGGCAAAATAATTCCTAAAAATATCCTTAGGTATCCTTTCCAACTGTTCCAATGGGTAAAGACCCTCTCTAATAATCTTGTCAAAAAGGTTGCTCCCATCAATATCTGTAGCCGTAATACGGACATTACGAAAGTACATATGTCCCATACTCTCTCGTAAAATTATGGCCAGAGTATAAGGTTCCGGTCCCATAGCACAGCCTGCATCCCAAATGTTTATGTAGCGACGGGTTTTCAAGAAAGGCAGAGCGTGATCACGAGCCAATTCCAGGGTTTGAACATCACGAAAAAAATATGTAAAAGCCATGTCTTTTCTCCCCTAAGTTCATATTCTAGTTACTATTATGATGCCTCAGTGTAAAGGGCAAGATCTTCGTCTCCCAGCAGTATCTTACAATTCAGGATCAACTTGACTGTATTACCTACTTTGCCTATACCTTTAATATAATGATTACTAAAGCCAGACCTGGCATCCGGCGGAGGCACAATATTTTCATCAGAAATCGATAGGACTTCGGCTACATTGTCAACTATTAGCCCCACAGAAAGGTCATCAATATCAATTACCGTGATACAAGTTCTATCGTCATAGGGTTTAGGTTCCTTTTTAAACCGAATGTTGACATCCATAACGGGAATTATCTTACCTCGCAAATTGATAATTCCCCTTATATAATCAGGTACCTCCGGCACTTCTGTAATAGCCTGAATTCCGCCGATGATTTCGGTAACATATTTAATCTCAATGGCATATTCTTCTTGGCCAATAATAAATGTTAGAAATTTACCCTTTTGAGTATCCTCAGTCAGTTCAAGTATCTGCTCCATAACTTCCGACATATCATCAACTCCTTTCTGTTCCTTAAATCGCAGCTAAAAATGTATATTGCCTAATAACTTACCAGGCCGGCAATATCAAGAATCAGACTTGATCTACCATCTCCTAAAAGTGTACATCCTCCAATCCCTTTGATCCTTTTGAGGTACTTGGGCAGAGCTTTAACTACTACCTGTTGTTCCCCAATTAATTCATCGGCGAAGAGGCATACACTGCGGTTATCGGTTTCGGCGATCATAATGATGCCATTATGAATTTCATTTACTGAATTCTTAATTTTATACATTTCATGCAAACGCAGGATGGGCAGGCATTCTCCCCTGACCATAATCATTTCTTGTCCATCAGGATCGGTAAACGCTTCTTCCTCCCTGGCTTTGAAAGATTCCCGAATAGATGTTATAGGAACCGTATAGATAGAACCTCCCACCCTTATCCCCATACCGTCTATGATGGCCAGGGTCAAAGGAATCTTCAATGATACGGTTGTTCCTATATTAAGCTTGCTGTCAATATATACAGAGCCACCAATATCTTCGATATTCTGGGCAACTACATCCATCCCTACACCCCGCCCGGAAAACTCTGTTACTTCGGTATTGGTTGAAAAACCCGGCAGTAAAATGAATGCATATATTTCCTGGTCACTTAATTCATTTTCCGGCTTATTGATAAGTCCATTCTCAAGGGCTCTATTCAGAATTTTCTCCTTATCTAATCCGCGACCATCATCCCTTATCGTAATCCATACGTCTCCCCCTTCACTTTTGGCTTCCAGCTTAATACTTCCGGAAACTGGTTTCTCTTTGGCTATCCTATCTGGTGCTTCTTCAATACCATGATCAATGGCATTTCTTATCAGGTGCATAAGTGGGTCTGACAGATGTTCAATAATATTTTTATCAACTTCGGTTTCTTCCCCATGTATCATAAGGTCAACCGGTTTGCCTAGTTTTTTGCTCATGTCCCTTACAATACGGTTCATCTTTTGGAAAGTTCCGGCCAAGGGGACCATGCGTATGGACATAACAATATCCTGAAGTTCATTAATTACCTTGCGATGTTGGCGGGCAGCTTTTTTAAAATTCTCCCTATCGTGAATCATTAACAGATCTGGATTGCTGGTAACCATCGTTTCCGAGATTACTAATTCACCTACCAAATCCAGTAATTTATCGAGTTTACTTAGCTGTACACTGATCAGGCTCTGTTTAACCGCTGTGGCAGCGCCGTTATCTGCTTCTCGCTCCGATTTAACCGCCACAATACTGTCCGGATCTGATTCCATTGGCAGGGCAGCACTTTGGTTGGTTAAATTCTCAGCCGCCAGATCAAATTCCATCAGCTGAAAGCTATCCACAAAGGCCAGCGTGCAGAAGAGACTTTCCATTTCCTCCTGGCTGCTTTCAGCAGCAAAAACTACCTCGAAACCATTCTCCCGGATAACTGTGATGCACTCTTCATCATCAATATTGCCGGGATGATGCTCAATCACTTCTGCCATTTCGCTCAATTTGTGAATCACATTAAAAGCGCGAATGTTTTCCATTTCGCAATCCTCTTCAAAGACAATCACAGCTTTATAGCACTTTTCGCCAAATTTAACAAATAAATCGGGCCTTGCTGGAACATCCATATCCCAGTCCAAATCTATGGTTGCAGCTGCTTCAGGTTTATACTCACTTGGCGAGGAAGTATTTATATTCTCTTTTAGATAAATTAAGTAACTCCTAATATCTTGCATCAGAGCAGCAGGGTTACCATCGGCATCCTGCTCGGACTCAATCTTGGCAACTTCTCCCTTAATGAAATCAATGCCCTTTAGAATCAGATCACAAACTTTTGAATAATCCACGGCTACCGCCTTGGACTCCCGCAGAAAATCGAACATATCTTCCATGGCATGGGCAACCCCAGCAATACTATCGAAAAACATCATAGCTGCTGAACCTTTTATGGTATGCATTATTCGGAATATTTCATTAATTTCTGCTGCTCCAAAGGAATTGCTCTTTTCACTGTTCAAGACCAGCTGTTCGAGTTGATCTGACAACTGTAATGTCTCAAAAATGAACATCTCCAGCATTGGCTCTCTGCCGCTGTCCATAACCAAACCAAATCCTCCCCCAAATCCCTAATCGCAATAAAAAACATTATATTAATTGTTATTTTATATATCGGAAAAATACATGAAAATTATATTGGTAATTCTACAATTTGTTAATTTATGTTGAATTTCGGGGGATAATATGAAAAAGAATGAAATGATATATCAGCTGAGAGATATGGTTTCAATAAGATGTGACTTTTAAACAAACATTGAGGAGTGTATATTCTTATTGTGTGGTCGACTTAGCGCATGAAAAATGTATAGTATACGCAAAAGATCTGCGATAATCGTTGAATTAAATAAAGATGGCGGGCATAACCCGCCATCTCTTTTTATATCCTTAATACTTCCCGAAATCACCGTCATCCAAAGCAATTCTTGCCCGACCTGAAGTTGCGGCTGCTTCCCTCAAACCTTGACTGTGGCTTGAGGATTCATGCCGGCTTCGATTTAGCGAGGTAACTTTGGAATCAGATCCCCGAGAGCTAGAGCGTCTTCCTTGCAACTGGAACATTGAGACCCGTTCTTTCAATAAACCCGCCTGTCCCGATAGTTCCTCGCTGGCTGCTGCACTCTGCTGAGCGGTAGCCGAATTGGTTTGCACTACCTGAGATACCTGCCCTATACCTTGATCTACTTGAGCTATTCCTGTAGCTTGCTCGTTGGAGGCTATAGCGATATCACCTACCAGTTCTGCTGCTTGGCTTACCCCATCTACGATTTTATTCAGGGCTAACGCGGTATCATTAGCAATCTTGGTACCGGATTGGACCTTACGAATAGATCCTTCGATCAAATCAGTAGTTTCCTTGGCTGCACTGGCACTTCGCGCCGCCAGGTTTCGGACTTCTTCAGCTACTACGGCAAACCCTTTGCCATGTTGTCCGGCTCGGGCAGCTTCAACAGCTGCATTTAGGGCTAGTATGTTGGTCTGGAAGGCAATTTCATCGATTACTTTGATAATCTTGGATATATTAGCTGAGGAGTCGTTGATTCCTTCCATGGCACTCAGCATTTCCTGCATCTGCTCATTACCCTGTGCTGCATTGTCCCTGGCATGTAAAGCCAGTTCATTGGCTTGGTTGGCGTTGGTAGCATTTTGCCTTGTCTGGGCCGCTATCTCGGTAATGGCCGCTGTTAATTGTTCGATGGCACTAGCCTGTTCGCTGGCCCCCTGAGCCAATGCCTGACTGGAATCAGAGACCTGTTGGGAACCGCCGGCAACTTCTTCAGCGGCATGATTGATATCTTTTATAACATCGTTAAGGGATTCAATAATGTGCTTAATGGCAGAAGATATGCTGATAAAATCCCCCTGAAAGTCTTTGTCAAGAGTTATATCTAAGTTGCCATTAGCTATCTCACCAAGGGTTTCGGATACCTCACCTATCACATCAGCTAGTGAATCAATGGTTGAATTTAGCTCATTTTTGAGTTTGGCATTATCTCCTTGATAATTTCCGGTCATTTTCATGTTCAAGGATCCCTTAGCCATTTCGTTTACAACCAAGATTGCTTCATTTACCGGTGCGATGAGCGCATCCATGGTAGCGTTAACTCCGCTAAGTATCTTGTGATATACTCCCTGCGCCCGATCAGCATTAGCTCTCTGGTCCAGTCTACCTTCAACGCCGGCATTTATTGCCACCCCAATTTCTTCGACCAACAGACCTATTGAGTCTATGCAGGTGTTTAGGTTGTTCTTGATAGCATTGTAGTCTCCATTGTAATCATCGGTAATCTTGGGAGGAGTATTTCCCTGGGCTATTCGCTCTATATAATCTGCAGCCATATTGAGCGGGTTTATTAACGCATCCATGGTGGCGTTTACACCATCGATTACTTTGCGATAATCTCCCTGGTGCTGATTGGCATCAGCCCTGACATCCAATTTTCCTGCTACTGCCGCGTCGGCTAACATCCTGGCGTCGTGAACCAACCTATCGATATTCTCCATACTCACAATGTAGGATGGCACCAGCTTGTCTTCTTCACAACGCTGCCCGACCTTTTTAAATCTGAGAAGATCTTCGGCAAAATCACCGGCGGCTATATGAATATTTGTTTCCACCACAGACAGCAATCTATCTCTAACCAAATTTACTCCGTCAGCGGTCTCGGCAAATATTCCTTGATATTGCCCTTCGACTTTGCTTGTATGGTCATTAATAGCCATTCTCTGCAGAACAGCTGTACTTTCCACAAGACCACCCAGCCCATTAATACAGGCATTTACGCTGTCCTTGACTTTATTATAATCACCCTTATAATCACGAGTAATTTTCTCCGGTATGTTTCCATTACCTATTTGTAATAAATTATCCATAGTAATTTTTAGTACCAAAGTTACTGCATCCATGGTATTATTGATCCCCTCAACAACCTTCCGGTATTCTCCCTGGTGTTGAGTAATATCAACCCTAACATCCAGATTTCCTTCCATGGCTGCCCCGGCCATCATCTGAGCATCATCAACCAACCTCTGGATGTTTTCCATACTCTTAGTGTAGGATGGAATAAGTCGATCTTGTTCCGACAGCCTGCCAACCTGTTTGAAGTATTTAAGATCTTCGGCAAAGTCTCCAATCGAGATATTATGGTTAACTTTTACAGCCTTGACCAGTCTATGTCTTGCGGTATTAACACCCCGGGCTGTCTCACCAAAAATACCCTGATATTGCCCTTCAACTTTGCTGGAATAGTCATTAACTTCCATTTTCTTAAGTACCGCACTGCTTTCCACCAGTCCTCCTAATCCATCAATGCAGGCATTTATATTGTTCTTAATCTCATTAAAGTCTCCACTATAGTTATCTGTAATCTTAGGAGGAATATCTCCCTTACCAATCCTTTCAATGTATTCAGCCGCTACATTCAAAGGCCCAATTACCGCATCCAAGGTGTTGTTGATTCCCTCTACAACTCTGCGGTAGTCTCCCTGGTGCTGAGTAGCATCTATACGAGCGTCTAACCTGCCTTCTATGGCTGCCTCAGCCATCATCCTGGCATCGCCAACCAACCTCTGTATATTCTCCATACTCATTATGAACGACGGCACTAACCTATCCTCTTCGCAACGTTTGCCTACTTTTCTATATGCTTCAAGATCTTCTGAAAACTCACCTGCAGCCATATGGGTGTTCACCACTACAATTCGAAGCAATGTATCTCTAACCGTATTTACTTCAACAGCAGTCTCTGCAAAGATCCCCTGATACTGCCCTTCCACTTTGTAGGTATAGTCATTAAGGGCCAATCTCTTAAGTACTCTGCTGCTTTCTGCAAGTCCACCCATGCCGTCAATACAGGCATTAAGGTTATTCTTGATTTCATTAAAGTCACCGTTGTAGTTATCGGTAACCTTTGGCGGAATATCTCCCTTACTGATCCGCTCCACATATTCTGCGGCCATATTAAGCGGCGCGATTACGGCATCGAGGAGATCATTGATTCCCTCCACAACCTTCCGATATTCTCCCTGATGTTCGGTTGTATTTCCCCGGACATCAAGCTTGCCGTCAGTCGCTGCCATGGCTAGTGCATTGGTTTCGTCAGTGAGGCCCTTTATGCTTTGAACGATTTGGACCAATGACATTGAAAGCAAACCTATTTCATCTTTTCTTTTCTTAAATTGATCCTCCACTTGTACCGATAAATCTCCCGAAGCCAGTCTTTGCATATAACCTGTGATGGACTTTATAGGTTTGGAAATACTATTTCCTATGTAATAAGCTAGCATCAATGACAAAAGTAATGCCAGAATGGTCATAAGCATAGCTGAATTACGATTCTGGTCTAAATACACTCCTATTTGTGCTGCAGATTCGGTCTGTGATAATCCCACAAACAATAGACCAATAACTTGTCCGTTTTTGTCAAGCAGAGGGTTATAAGCTGTTAAATAAGGTTTGTTAAGTATATTGGCATTGCCTAAATATTCATTTCCTTTAGTCACATCGGCATAAGCAAGAGAGTCCTTGCCTAGCATAGTTCCTGTGGCTCTTTCCCCTTTATCGTTTAATATGTTGGTAGATACTCTTACAAAATCGTCACCTTTTTTTGCAAAAATGGTGGCTACAACTCCAGCGTCTTTAGACAATGAATCTACCATCTGGGTATCCCCTGTAATTTCTTTACCATTCTTGTCCAATAATACGCCATTTTGGTATGAAATATTTCCATAATACTTATCCAAATAGGTTTCAGCTATTGACATATTGTGCTTAAGACTATTCTGCAGAAGGGACGTAGCTAGTTCCTGCATACTATTACTAGCCTTAGTATAATTCGATATTGATAGGCCAGCACTCAACAAAATTAAGAGTGCCATTATACTAAAGACAATTTTTGCTTTTATGTTCATACCGATTTTTCGATCATTAAACCACGACATTATTGTTACCTCCTATGTTGTATTGAACTATCTGACTCTTGCGGATATCACCAAAAAAGCCCATGTTGTCTCTCTCCTAAATTCATATTTTAGTTACAATTATGATGCCTCTGTGTAGATAGCAATATCTTCGTCTCCCAAGAGGATCTTGCAATCCAGGATTAACTTGACTGTATTACCCACTTTACCAATACCCTTAATGTAATGATTACTAAATCCAGACCTGGCGTCGGGGGGAGGCACAATATTTTCTTCAGCAATTGATAGGACTTCTGCTACATTGTCAACGATTAGCCCAACGGACAATTCATCAATATCAATTACCGTGATACAAGTTCTATCGTCATAGGGTTTGGGTTCCTTTTTAAAACGAATATTGACATCCATAACGGGGATTATCTTACCTCGCAAATTAATAATTCCCCTTATATAATCAGGTACCTCCGGCACTTCTGTAATAGCCTGAATTCCACCGATGATTTCGGTAACATATTTAATCTCAATGGCATATTCTTCTTGGCCAATAATAAATGTTAGAAATTTACCCTTTTGAGTATCCTCAGTCAGTTCAAGTATCTGCTCCATAACTTCCGACATATCATCAACTCCTTTCTGTTCCTTAAATCGCAGCTAAAAATGTATATTGCCTAATAACTTACCAGGCCGGCAATATCAAGAATCAGACTTGATCTACCATCTCCTAAAAGTGTACATCCTCCAATCCCTTTGATCCTTTTGAGGTACTTGGGCAGAGCTTTAACTACTACCTGTTGTTCCCCAATTAATTCATCGGCGAAGAGGCATACACTGCGGTTATCGGTTTCGGCGATCATAATGATGCCATTATGAATTTCATTTACTGAATTCTTAATTTTATACATTTCATGCAAACGCAGGATGGGCAGGCATTCTCCCCTGACCATAATCATTTCTTGTCCATCAGGATCGGTAAACGCTTCTTCCTCCCTGGCTTTGAAAGATTCCCGAATAGATGTTATAGGAACCGTATAGATAGAACCTCCCACCCTTATCCCCATACCGTCTATGATGGCCAGGGTCAAAGGAATCTTCAATGATACGGTTGTTCCTATATTAAGCTTGCTGTCAATATATACAGAGCCACCAATATCTTCGATATTCTGGGCAACTACATCCATCCCTACACCCCGCCCGGAAAACTCTGTTACTTCGGTATTGGTTGAAAAACCCGGCAGTAAAATGAATGCATATATTTCCTGGTCACTTAATTCATTTTCCGGCTTATTGATAAGTCCATTCTCAAGGGCTCTATTCAGAATTTTCTCCTTATCTAATCCGCGACCATCATCCCTTATCGTAATCCATACGTCTCCCCCTTCACTTTTGGCTTCCAGCTTAATACTTCCGGAAACTGGTTTCTCTTTGGCTATCCTATCTGGTGCTTCTTCAATACCATGATCAATGGCATTTCTTATCAGGTGCATAAGTGGGTCTGACAGATGTTCAATAATATTTTTATCAACTTCGGTTTCTTCCCCATGTATCATAAGGTCAACCGGTTTGCCTAGTTTTTTGCTCATGTCCCTTACAATACGGTTCATCTTTTGGAAAGTTCCGGCCAAGGGGACCATGCGTATGGACATAACAATATCCTGAAGTTCATTAATTACCTTGCGATGTTGGCGGGCAGCTTTTTTAAAATTCTCCCTATCGTGAATCATTAACAGATCTGGATTGCTGGTAACCATCGTTTCCGAGATTACTAATTCACCTACCAAATCCAGTAATTTATCGAGTTTACTTAGCTGTACACTGATCAGGCTCTGTTTAACCGCTGTGGCAGCGCCGTTATCTGCTTCTCGCTCCGATTTAACCGCCACAATACTGTCCGGATCTGATTCCATTGGCAGGGCAGCACTTTGGTTGGTTAAATTCTCAGCCGCCAGATCAAATTCCATCAGCTGAAAGCTATCCACAAAGGCCAGCGTGCAGAAGAGACTTTCCATTTCCTCCTGGCTGCTTTCAGCAGCAAAAACTACCTCGAAACCATTCTCCCGGATAACTGTGATGCACTCTTCATCATCAATATTGCCGGGATGATGCTCAATCACTTCTGCCATTTCGCTCAATTTGTGAATCACATTAAAAGCGCGAATGTTTTCCATTTCGCAATCCTCTTCAAAGACAATCACAGCTTTATAGCACTTTTCGCCAAATTTAACAAATAAATCGGGCCTTGCTGGAACATCCATATCCCAGTCCAAATCTATGGTTGCAGCTGCTTCAGGTTTATACTCACTTGGCGAGGAAGTATTTATATTCTCTTTTAGATAAATTAAGTAACTCCTAATATCTTGCATCAGAGCAGCAGGGTTACCATCGGCATCCTGCTCGGACTCAATCTTGGCAACTTCTCCCTTAATGAAATCAATGCCCTTTAGAATCAGATCACAAACTTTTGAATAATCCACGGCTACCGCCTTGGACTCCCGCAGAAAATCGAACATATCTTCCATGGCATGGGCAACCCCAGCAATACTATCGAAAAACATCATAGCTGCTGAACCTTTTATGGTATGCATTATTCGGAATATTTCATTAATTTCTGCTGCTCCAAAGGAATTGCTCTTTTCACTGTTCAAGACCAGCTGTTCGAGTTGATCTGACAACTGTAATGTCTCAAAAATGAACATCTCCAGCATTGGCTCTCTGCCGCTATCCATAACCAAACGAAATCCTCCCCCAAATAACCCTAATCATCTATAAACCAAAAATTATTAATTATTTGGTCGTAATTTATATATCGGAAACACAGCTGGAAATTATATCTATATTCTGAACTTTATTCATATTTGGTTAATTTGGGTGAAAAACGTAGAAGATCAGTCATTATCTCAGAAAATATTTAAGGAAGATATATTATCCTAAATAAGTTATTTAGGATAATATATCTTCCTTATGTAGGATCGGAGTTTTTGCGGAAGGCAAATAATAAAAACTATCAGCCCAATTTATAAGAAATAGAAGGCAATAGCAATAATGAAATAGGCTGCGACTAGAAGAGCACCTTCAAGCCAGTTTGACTCGCCATCCTGGCTTATAAACTGGGCGCTTAAAACTGCTAAGGCAACCACCACTATTTCGTGAAAATTGAACATCATGGTCATCGGACTGCCCATGGCAAAACTTAAGAAAACCAACAGGGGGGTGATCAGCATCGCGATCTGGGTGCTGGATCCCATGGCAATCTCAAAGGAAAGATCCATCTTGTTTCTATGGGCCATAGTCACCGCCGTAAAATGTTCAGCTGCATTACCTATGATAGGAATAATAATAATACCTATAAAAAACTGGGACCAGCCCAGAGCTTCAGTTACGGGTTCAATACCTGCCACCAGAAATTCACTCTCCAGGGCGATTAACAGGGTACTCAAGCCAAGCACCAGAACCGCTTTAGAACGACTCCAACGAGCTGACTCTACCTCACAAATCTCTTTAGTACGCCCCATAGCAAAAAGCAACCCGGAAAAGTATAAAATGATTAATATTGAGGCTACTGCCAAACTGAATCCTTCCAAAGCATGATGCTGAGTTTCCCCTTGAAAAAATACCGCCGGGATAATAAGGGCAATAATGCCCAGGAACATCAGGTTAGCCTGGTTGCTGAAATGCACCCGGTCAAAGGTCTGCTCACCATTTTTTAAACCGCCGACCAGAATAGCCAAACCCAGAACCAATAATATATTGCCCAAGATACTGCCGGCGATTGAAGCTTTAACGACATCAAACAAACCCGCTCTCAATGCAAAAACGGTTATTAGCAATTCAGTAGCGTTGCCAAAAGTGGCGTTTAATAATCCCCCCACCCGTTCTCCTGCATGACAGGCCAGACTTTCGGTGGCCTCCCCCATGATCCCTGCTAAGGGAATAATCGCAATACATGCAGCAAAAAACATTGCCAGATCGCTGCCCGCAAGTCTGAAATATATACTGAAAGGAATGGCTAGCAACAGATAATATAAAAATTTCCCCATAATTCCAAGTCCCCCTAATAAATATCCATCAATGCTAATAAAACGTTTCTAAATATTATGCCATATTTTTGACCTTTGGTATTCAAAAACAAACCAGGGTGTTAAGTCCTGGTTTGTTTTGCCTTTATGCAGTGGTGAAACCGAAAACATAGGCCGTGGTCAAATGGTTTCCCGCTCCGTCCTTCACTGCCCGGGCGGGTACCGTAACTGTATATCTAGTCCGGGATGCCAGGGTGGTTCGGGGAACAATTGTCAAAATGGTCTCGTATATACTCAGGGTTACCGACACCGTTTTCCCACTGTTAGTTGTTAAAGTGATACTGTTATAAGCATCCCCAGAAAAGATTGTTTCATTAAAAATCAGGGTAATGGTTTTTCTCCGGTAAACCCTGATGGCCCCATTTTGGGGATTGGTGCTAACCACTTGAGGTGGATCGGTGTCTGGTTTCTTTTCCGTGATAAAGTTGAAGGCAAACTGGCTGTTCAGTATATTTCCGGCCAAATCCTGCACTGCTCCCGGAGGAACGGTTACTGTGTATTTGGTTAGATAAGCCAACCATATAGAAGGTTGAATAATGACCTTGTTTCTTTTTATACTGCAGGTAACACTGACACTTTTACCGCTGTTATCCTTTACAGCAATTTCTGAGAAAGTGACGCCCGGCTGAATATTTTCGTCAAAGGGGATTGATATTATAGTATTAGCAGGGACACTCACAGCATCCAAACCCGGATCGATCAGGCTGATGGTTGGGGGAATAGTATCCCACATGGTTTTGAAGACGGACTTAAAAGCTTCCGCCAGAGGAATTCCCTCCATATCCTGTACAGAATCTGCCGGGACGTTAATTTCATAGCTGGTACTATAATTCAGGTCAACCACCGGAGAAAGGGTGAGTATAGACCCCTCAACTGCCTTTTTCAAAGGGAAAGGATTAGCGCTGGCATCACAAATTTCAATGGACTCAAAGAAGCTGCCTGGCTGTACCGGCTTGTTAAAAACCACAGACGCTAACTTATCTGGAACTACCTGTTCTGCTCCATCCACTGGATCAACATCAACCACTCTTAAGGGAATAGTCTCAACTTCGGTGGTAAAGCTGAAGAAACAGCGCTCCTCCAGCATATTTCCTTGCAAGTCCTCCACGCTGCCTGCCGGAACAGTTATACTATATAACGTTTCATAATCCAGGTTTTGCATAGGTTGAATGGTTAATATAGTCCCACTGATATTTTTTATAATCGGGTGGAAGTAACCTATGCTGTCTACCAGGGAAATATCCCCGTATAAATCACCCGCCTGAATATCCTTGCTGAATATAACCGTGATAATTGAATCTACAGTCACTCCGGAAGCCCCGTCTATCGGATCAGTACCAGTCACCACAGGGGGCTCCTCATGCTCCGGCCTCCATTCATAAGCACTGATATCCCAGGCGCTGCCGTATGGTCTGGGCTGGTGCCAGAGGTCATCAGTCGGTGCACCTTCCGAAGTCCCTGCATCAATGGCCGGGCTGTCAGGCTGCAGCTTATAGCCACTGGAATAGAGAGACCCTACCTGCACAAACTTCGGGTCCCGGGCCAGGTTGCCCGGTCCCAGGGCACCTGCTTCAACTTCTTCAGCCGTATAAGAAATTCCGCCCACCTCAATTATAATATCACTTTCCTGACGGTAGAAAAGGTTATACTCACAAACAAAAGTAACATCTGACCCTATAAAAACCACCCCCGGGCCATAGGATACCGTGCTGTTTTTCATGGTTAATAGAATGGGCACCCCGCTACTATACTGTACGTACATGGGATATCCCCGTTCCCGGGGATCGTAAGCCAATGTCGTATTTATGATTTCAAAGCTGGACCCAGCTTTTTCAATATTGTCAATGACAATGCCGGCCCAGGGAGTGGGGGCAGTATCACTATCACCAATATTGAAAATCAGGCAGTTTTCAACTTTGCTGTTGTCTCCCCACAGCTTAATGCCATCGCAGGAGTTGCTGGCAACCACACAGTGATGAATGTAAGTGTTTTCTGTTTTGCTGTCTAAGCCATCGCCTCGGTTATGCTCCACCACCGTATCAGCAACCTCCAGCGGCCCTGCCGACGGCTCAATACCCAACCCGTCTGGACGTTCATAAGGTGAAGGCCCCGGCCCTCCCTGGTAGTAATGACCACCGTAGGAAAGACTACAGTTTTGAATCAATACATTGCGCCAGCCCCCTAATTCACCCCGGGGTCCGCCGATGCTGCCAAAACCACAGTATTCAATGATACAGTTAGTAATAGCTAATTGCTCTACATCTCGCAGATCTATACCCATTTCGTCCAGATGATGAATATAAAGATTATCCAGAATAATATGAGCAATCGGACCTCCGGCATTAATACCCTCCCGGAAAGGTTCCTGTCTATTGCTGGTTATTTCAAGGTTTTCAATGCGCAGATAACTGGTATCAGAAATTACAAAAGCTGCATAAAGGTTGTTTACCCCTACCAGTACAGGGCGGTTCCCGTCTTCACCTTTGATGGTAATCCAGGCATCTTCCTGGCCGGAGTTCGGTATGATCATGTCTTCTCCAAAGTCTGCCAGAATATACTGCCCCCCACAGATAATCATAGTATCCCCCGGCTGCAGCTGCCGGGCACCATAGGCGGGAGTTGCCCAGGGTAGTTCCCGCGTCCCCGGGTTTTGGTTGTTCCCAAGCGGGTCAACATAATAAGTAAAGCCACCCAATTCTATCTCCCCTTCCACACTTGTTTCATAGAGCAGCCTTTATTCGTTCTTACATAATATGCCAATGGGCCAGAACTTGTGAGAACCTGATTTTTTTTGGGTTTTTCCCAAGTAAATAATTTTCTCTATAGCCATTTACTGGTTACAATCATTACTCCAAATGAATATTATGTATCGTAACCACGTACCAAATTATAGAAAGGGAGATGATCAAATGCATTGCAAAAAAAAGAGACGGCGCATTGGTGCGGTTTATAGCATGACTAATGCCGCTGTTGATAACGAAGTTATTGCTTTTCGTCGGGGTCGTAATGGTAAATTAATCCGTATTAACGCCTACCAGACAGGTGGCAACGGCACAGGTGAGGCGATAATCGACCCACTTGCATCGCAAGGATCCATTATCTTGTCTAGCCACGGCCGCTTCCTCTTTGTCGTGAATGCCGGCAGTAACAGCATTAGCAGTTTCCGCGTTTCTCGCCATGGAGAGCTTACCCTGGTGGACGTTGAACCCTCGGGTGGTGTCCGGCCCAACAGTCTAGCTATTTTCGGCAGCCTTCTCTACGTCACCAATGTCGGCAATGCTGCCAACGCTTCCAATATTACCGGTTTCCGCGTGGAAATTAACGGCAGTCTTACTGTAATTGCCGGTTCCACCCACGCCCTGAGTACAATCACCGCCCAACCGGCTTGTGTTGTTTTTAGCCCCGATGGTAGTCAGGTCGTTGTTTCCGAACTCAATAACAACCTCCTCAGTGTGTTCCAGGTCAATGGCGATGGCACCCTTACAGGGCCAGTCATTAATAATTCTAATGGTGCAGGGCCGTTTGGGTCTGTTTTCCTCCGTAAGGGACCTTTGCTTAATACGGAGGCAGGTGCCAATGCGTTATCTTCCTATTCCCTCGCTGATAATGGAGTGCTTTCTGTTATTAGTGGTTCAGTCCAAAACTTCCAGGCTGCAACCTGTTGGGTTAGCAAATCCAAGTGGGAGCATTTTGCCTATACATCCAACACCGGCAGCCACACCATAACAATCTACCGCATCGGAGATTGTGGAACGCTTACCGCTGTAGATATCGTTTACAGCACCTTTAGAGCACAGGGTGCACCGATTGATAGTGGAGTGAGTTGGGATGGCCGTAACTTTTATGTTCTGAATGGTAATCAAGGGTCAATCTCGGTGTTTCGTATCGGTAAACATGGCAGGCTGATCAGAATACAAGTAATTAAGGACACAGGCTTGCCGGAAGTAGGCGCCCAGGGTTTGGCCGTTCGCTGATCTCAATTTGAAAGTTTTAAACGCAGCACCTATTTACAATAGTAATTCACCATATTGAATAACTAATGGTTCACCCTTAATGGTGAACCATTAGTTTATGCATAGCTAACAGTTGTCACGGACCTTTAGGGCTAAACAGCCTAAAACTAACCATACCATTTTCCTCACTATTGTCTGGGCCATACCTGAATTTCCATTCCTCCCCAAAACCCAAACAACTATATTACCTCAACTATATCACTTCATTTTATAATAGATGAGAACCGCTAGAACGCCACAGAGCAGTCCCGTAGGGTTGATATAATATGATGCTATACTTCCTATAAACGCAGTTGCTGCAAAAACAAGCAAGTATTTTAAAGATTGCGGCAACAGATCTCCTATGGAAATAATTCTGTTCATCCATTTATCTTTGTCTCCGTTATTAATTTGATCAATGTCATCCATGTTAACCCTCCTTTTCATCGAGGTTTATTAATACGATTTTAATATCTTATTGTTACTGAGTATTAGTTGTGATCATAATAATCCGCTTCCTGCGAATCAATATCCTTTATACCCACCCATGCAATTAACCATTCTCTAATTCATTGATTTTCAAACCACAGAAAAAGTAAAATACCGAAAGTCTGAAACCTTCGGTATATTCCGGCTTGATATTGGTGCCCCACCATAATAGCCCCTATAAATTGGCAATAAAGCAGGACAGAAAATTCATATGATCTCCCAGATTAAAGTAACAGAGTCGCTAACATCAATGTCTTCGGGCTCGATGTCTATTGATGGTGCATCTTCACTTACCATCATCATATCAGGAGCATTATATCGTGTATGCGAATAAAGCTGGAGTTCCCCCCAATTGTAATCTATTCTGATAATCTGCCCGAGCTTAACCCCGGATGCTTTGGCGAGAATTGCTGCCTTGGCTTTAGCATTCTCAGTAGCATTAATCAGCAGTGACTCTCTAACCATAGACTTATTTTTCACGGAGAAAGCTATGGTAAACTCCGGATTTGCTCCGCAATTTGCAAGCGCGGTCAGTACCTCGGACATCCTTTTCATATCAAGATCAAACTCTAGTTTTAGATTGTGGATAACCACATAACCGTCGAAGACCAGCTTATAACTATTTATCTTATCACGTACATTCTCAAACTGAGGGCTGACTTCAAATTTGGTGGTCTTTAAGTCTGTTTTTTGGAATCCCACGCTGGTGATGGAGTCTTGTAGGTTGTTGATTTTCTTAGCCGCCGAAACAATTGCCGCTTCATATTCCATTTCCTTCGCTTCGAGGTTCACAGTCAGTATGGCAAGGTCTGGCTTGGCATTGATCTTTCCCATGCCTTTTACAGTGATCGTTCGATTCATATATAATCCTCCTCAATTGATGTGTCTATAAGCATTTTCCGGGTTAGCCAATAGTCTTTTAGTTAAATAATTTGATAAAACTTGTTTAGCCAGTTCCATTTAATAAGCCTACCGCAAGATTATTATTGACTTGACCTCTCATCGGTATCCTCTCCTTCAGATTAACGTCCTCGGAATTGCTACGATCTTATGTTTTCAAATAATAGTAAAGGCAATTGTTTTTTAAAATAACTACCACCTCCCCCATTCTCTTCCTAAATTATCCAATATTTTAACAGGAATGTCTAAGACTATATTAAAGTCATTCCCAAACCGTCCTTGTGCGTGAACGTAAGCGGTGAATCACAGACGGGTATGAGGGATAGAGTATGACTAGACCATATCTCGCAAAAAGTATAAGCTGTTATCATTATGATCAGTTATTCACGAAACACGAGTAATAGACTGACTTACCCACATTCATTCATAGGAGGTAACCATGAGTAATTATTTAATCGCAGTGGTCTTAGGAATTGTCGAAGGAATAACCGAGTTTTTACCGATTTCTTCAACTGGCCACCTGATTCTCGTAAACCGATTAGTCGGATTTACCGGTAATTTTGCCAATATGTTCGATGTGATTATTCAACTTGGCGCTATTCTATCGGTAGTCGTATACTTTTGGTGGCGAATAAATCCTTTTAGCAGCAAAAAGACAAATGAAGAAAAAAGTGAGACCTGGGATCTGTGGAAAAAGACGGTGGTTGGAGTTATCCCGGCTTTACTAATCGGTGGTACCATCGGCAAGCTGGTGGAGGTTGCTCTTTTTAATCCGCTGACAGTAGCCATAGCACTGGTTATCGGTGGAATTATAATAATTATCATAGAGAATCGTTCTCAATCAAATACCATCAATTCAATTTCCGTGCTTAACTATAAAACTGCCTTTTTTGTTGGTTTGATTCAGTGTCTGGCGATGATTCCTGGAACTTCACGATCGGCAGCAACTATTATTGGAGCGATGCTTCTGGGTGCTTCCCGGAGCGTAGCCGCAGAATTCTCCTTCTTTTTGGCAATTCCCACCATGATGGCTGCATCGGCCTATTCTTTTCTCAAAGCTGATGTAAATTTGAGTGCTATCGAATGGCAGATCCTAAGTATTGGTTTTGTGGTTTCATTCCTGGTAGCCTTGGTCGTAATCGCAGCATTTATGAACTACATCAGGAAGAGGGATTTCAAACCCTTCGGGTATTACCGGATCATTTTCGGCCTGGCAGTACTTTACCTAACGTTTATGAAATAGTGACAATCGGAATCAAGTACCATCGGCCTTCGCTTATTTTTCTTCGATATAAGTCTCTTTGAATTGGCGAAGCTGTTCTAGTATTTCTGGTGAAGCAGCCAAGAAATCATTCAGTATTTTGATGTTCTGGAGTGTATCTATGCTTAGACAATGCTCAATAAGTTCCGTTTCGAGTAATACAGTATCTTGAACACCGATATACGTCAAAAATATTTCCACGCTTTTATGCCGATCCAGGAGAAAAGCTCTTTTTCCCCTTGTTTACCCTCTTAGAAGATTTAGGGTACCTTCCTCGCATTGCCTTCAACCTGGATAACTATTTCAAGAAGGCTTGCGCCCATGGCAAGCAGGCTCTAACCATGTGTATGGGTTTCGGATACAATGCGGCAGGTGTGATTGCCTGCCGCATCATCGATTCACCCCGGGAACGACTTATTGCTATTATTACTAATAACTTTGTGCCCTGCAATGGGCGTTTCCCTACTTTAATTGCCCTAGCTACCGTATCTATCGCCGGGGGGATGGGAAGCGGCCAATCTGTCGTTGCTGCCTTGACCATCTTAGCCGTGATTGTTTTGGGAGTAATGATCACCCTAATCGTATCCAGATTATTATCAAAGACGATTTTACAAGGGCTCCCCTCATCTTTTGCCTTGGAATTACCCCCTTACAGCAAACCTCAGCTAGGGAGAATTATTATTCGATCTCTATATGACCGAACCTTGTTTGTTCTTGCCAGAGCGATAATCGTTGCAGCACCGGCAGGCATGATAACCTGGATGTTTGCCAATCTTTATATAAGCGATCTTAATATTCTTCAGCACGGGGCAAATTTACTGGCTCCTTTTGTAAATTTATTGGGTTTGGATGGGTTCATATTGATGGCATTTATACTCGGTTTACCGTCCAATGAGATCGTCATACCTATTCTGGTGATGAGCTATATGTCTTCTGGGCAGATGGTTGAATTAGAGAGCCTGCAAGCCCTGCGACAGCTCTTTCTTTACATTACCACCTGGTTTACCGATACACTTTTTGATTTTATGTAATCAGTATCCCACCAATCCCAATCGTCCCCTGTCGGAGGCGTTTCCAACACTGTATAATTAAACCTATCATAAAATCCCTCCACCTGCTCGGTATTAGCTGTATACAGGCTGGTAGCTTCGACTATATACCCATCCACCAGCACCCAGGCATGACCGCCAATACCGTCTTGGAAATTATACCCACGCACTACATGGCTATCGAACCCTTGGCAGAGGAAAAATTGATTGACTAAGGCACTCATCTCAGAGCAGTCAAATACATTAGCCTGATAGTTCTTCTGCCAATCAGGGAAGTCCTGTCTTAGAATAGTCAACCCCTGCTCGACTGTTTGTATAGGTTGTATAGGTTGATAGTAGTTCTGGTTGGGGTACAATAGGGACGATTTAAGTAACATCAACAGTAACACAGTATTCACTTAATCACCTCATTCTTTCTTCAATATTCATTTCTCAAACTACAAAAAACCACTCGCACAATTGACGAGTGGTTTTCACAGGACGACAAAACGCCTATAATAACCCAAAAAGATTTTTATATCCCCTCCACGGCAACTGGCTGGCCTAGCGAAAATTTATCCACCTTAGCCCCTACAGCTTTGCGTCACCATCTTTCGATGGTTTTGCCTTTATTCAGTTGGTTTTTTGATGTGACGGTCCGGTTATTAAATAACGGTCAACCGATCCGGCAACTGGCTGGCCTAGCAGAATAATCTGCCTTAGCCCCTGTAGCTTTGCGTCACCTTCTTTCGATGGTTTTGCCTGTATTTTCTTAAAATTCTATAAATATATTGCGTAATAAATTATTAATAGCACCTAATAACTTACCAGCCCATATCCAGGATCAAGCTTGATTACCGTCCCCTAGAAGGGTACAACCCCAATCCCTTTAATTTTTTTGAGATACTTGGGTTGAGCTTTTACTACCACCTGTTGTTCCCCTTGCAATTCATCAGCAAAAAGGGAGACATAGCAGTTATCCGTTTCGGCAATCATAATGATGCCATCATGGATTTCATGCACTGCGTTTTGGATTTTGTACAGTTCATGCAAACGAAGGATGGGTAAACATTCTCCACCTGACCAATTGCACGCTGATTATATTTTGCTTCTTGGACGTATTAGTACTGCCATCTCCATTCTTTTCATCGGTCCGTACAGAGCATTTTTCTCTCATTGCAGCTGCTTCACGGAGTACTTTCCCCACCTCTCCTTTTATCTCTGCAATTTCTATACTTTCCACAAAAGCCGTCTTGAGTAAGAAGCTTTCCATTTCATCTCTGTTGTAATGGGTAGCAAACTCAACTACGAAGCCTGTCTCGCGGATTATCGAAATACAATCGTTATTTTCAATAATGGGGGGTAACATGTCGTTGCACAGAAAGCGCCAGCCGCAGTTATAGACCCTTTAGGTTCCTAAAAATATCAACTGGTAAATATGTCGATAAATATGGCCAATATTGGGTCATAACTATATATCGGAACTTTGGCTGAGAATTATATTATTAATTTAATATTTCTGCAAAAAGTGGCAGAGATGGGAATATTAATGTGGAAAAAGAGGGGATCAGGGAATAGTTGACATCTAATATGCTGCCAGGTCAGATTTTTAAAGTATACTAAATCAACAAATTTTCTCTGTTCTTCATCAAGCAGGTTCCGCCATATTTCCGCGCGGTCTCTCTAAGACCCATATGATTTATTAGAACTTCTTCAACTGCACTATACTAAAGTCGCCCGATAAGCTTAATACGTTAACGTTGAAAACTACCATGGTCCCAAAAACCATATGCATACGTCTGTGTGAAGCCCATTAAGAATCCCTCCCAAGAATTAAGTTAAAACTCTATGTTTCTTCTGCATTTATGATACGTATTAAGTGTGGGGATTTCATGCAGATTTAGAGGCTAAATTAAATGTGTGGAACTTATTCTAAACAAAAAAGGCGAGCTATCATAAGCTTGCCTTTTTTGTTTCCGGGTAGTCCATATCCATAATTAATTACTGGCTTTGACCTTGCTGCATTTGCTGAATTTCCTGTTGCAGTTGGGTTACATTCTGCATCTTGGCCTCACGCATCTGAAAAAAAAGCTGCCTTACATCCGGCGGTGTAGAAATATTGATCGCGTGCTGATTATACATCATTTGCATCATCATTTCTCCGGAAAGAGCATCTTGCAGCATGTCCAAAGTATTCATAAATACCCGCCTCCTTATACTATTCCCAGGCTTCCCATTTTCTGCGAGAGCGTGCCGTGGTGATTACGAGTCGCCTGTTCCATACCCTGCAGCATTTGCTGGACTTTGGGATCCGTGATTTGTTGGACCATACTGGCGTATTTTTTGGCCATCTGATCCTCCTGGAAGAGCATTTCCTTAAAAGCATTGTTCATACGTTCCTGGTCGGTCAACATATTCATCACCTCTAACTTTGATTTTTAGCCGAACAGTAGAATGTTCCCGCGGGGTCAATCTGGGCCACATACACATCCTCAGCCCGGCTTATGCCATTCTTCCCTAGCTCCTGTGTCAGCCATAATTTATCATGTCCAATTTCACGTAGGTTTTCTCCAATAACAACACCGTCGTTGATCAGTAGAATTGGCAGCCCGCCCGGGGGAGTGGGTAAATTAAGCTCCGTTGGTGTAGCAGGCTGAGCATCTGTCTTCTTTAAGACACTTATATGGCCGCTGGTTTCCATTACTGCTACCTCTACCTCATTCAGGTTGGGAGCGTCCGATACCCGTAATTCCGACAATAGAAGTTCAAGCGGCAGGAGAGCCCGTGCCATGTTTTGACGCATAACCTTCCCTCCCGACATGACTACTATTGATTGACCGATAAGTACCTTGGCAAAAATACGGTTTCTAACGGCCAGATAGGAGAGTAGGTAGTGCATAAGGAAGATGATGACTACAATGGTTATAGTATTTATAAAATTAAGCTTGGAATCAAAAAGGGGCGAAGCCGTAACACCACCCATCATCCAGAAGAAGGTGAAGTCATAGCCTGCAAACTGGCCTCCGGATCTGTGCGGCAAAGCCTTGCCCTCGGCCCATAGCATAATGCCCACTAGAATTGTGCGTACGGCAAATCCGAAAGGACTAAGCTCATTCGTGGTACCCAATATACTACTGACAAATTCCATAAGTCTACTCCTTATGCACTAATAAACAGGTTTCCGCTCGGTTCTAGCAGGGCGAAAAAAACCTGAGACGGATCGGCAAAACCTTCCTGCTGCAGCTTATCATTGAGCCACTTCAAGTCAAGTCCCAACCGGTTTATGTTGTCCTTTTGAACCTCGCTATCATAAACCAAAACAGTGGGTAACCCCGAAAACTTGGGAGGCAGGTTCACTTGCTGGCGGTTTACTGGCAGGAAGGGGGGCTTTTTAATAACCGAGATTTTGCCGGTAGGCTCCAGGACCAGCGAATCGATCTCCGACATGTTATGGGCACCTTTAAGCCTAATTTGCCCCATTAAATTATCCAGGGTTACATGCGCGTCCAGCAGATTCTTCTTGTTAATTCTGCCGCCTTCCATTAGAATGACCGGTTTGCGGTCTATGAGCTTGGGGAACTTGATATCGAGGTAAGATAGGAGCACATTAACTCCCGCATAAGCAAAAACAATTACCAGGCCGGAGGTTAGTGATGACTCCGGATTAACCATGCGGATGGCCGCTAAACTGACGATCCCCGCAGCTACCAGGTAATTGTGGCCGGACAGAATACCCACCTGACGATGCTGCATCAAGCGGGTGGCTATAATCAATGAAATGTACAGGATGACAGCTCTGATTGCCAGCACCCAGAATGGCAAGTCTTTGCTGCCGTTTAAGAATCCGTCTAATAAGGTCATGTTTGCTTAGTCCTCTCATTTTAATACCTGCAGAACTACAAGCTTCTCGCTTATTATTAAATATTAGAATTACCTCGTTTAATGTTTTTATTCAGAAACCATCTAGAGTTTTCCCTTAATGGAACCGGAAAGGTAAGTAATTAAAAGTTCGAGCTTCACGATTTATATCTGATACAAGAAACCCGCTTCGCATTATCTCAGTTTAACAACAGGAAGCGGGCTTCAATATAGAAAGGAAACATTTTTTAAGCCATATAGAACACTTGGGCTTAATTAATAAGCTACGGCATCATCAGAGCTTCATCACAAGTATGGATACACATTTCAAGGTGTGAAGCTCCTAGAGTCAGCATTTCCCGGGAACGTTGGTCGGATGTACTATTAGCCATAGTACGGATCTGGTTAGCAAGCTGTTCGCAGTGATCCCGACACTGTTTAACACTATTATTCATCGGCATTATAAGTCACCTCCTCTGGTTGATTAAGCTATAATCTTGGGTTGGTTACTTTAGCGTAACAAAACTGCATTCAGTCACGCACAGGTCGATATGGTGGGCGGCCTCATAGATCATATCCTTCATTTTAGGATTTGTTTCGGACTTGCTCAGCGAACGAAGCTGTTGGGCTTGCTGGTTGCATTGGTCAATGCACTTTTGAACTTCCTGCTTAGTTGACATCTTTTTATTCCTCCCTTCATTTTTTATCTCTGGACGCTTATCCATTTTTAAAAACCAGTTATAGAATCCCCATGAGAAAAGCCAATTATTCACCCTGTAAAGATAAGCTAATTTTGCAATCCTGTGCGGCGTCATTCAGGAACAGCGGTTTTTCTATCCACCAGATACTGTTCTCCAAAGATCTGGATAATGATCTGCAACTGACATGGGATTTTGCCCCAATTTAAAATCCCCGACCTTTAGTCTAGTAAAATCCTTCTTATTAACCTATTACAATAGTGGTTGCTTACTTCCTGGAGTTTGAAGTTATTACATCCGAAACACATTATTAATAAAATAGGAATAGAGCCTCACTTATAAAGTAAGGCTCTATTCTTGTTTATTTTCTAATTTTACATCTGGCTCATACTAGCACATGTATTAGCACACCCATGGCAAACGTCGGTGCACTGCTGGCAATGTTTATCTTTAAACATAGAGCATTCCGTGGCACAAGCATCACAAATAGTCCTACATACATTGCAGATATAATTAGCTTCGATATGATCCACACTCATGGTCTGAACTGCTAGGTTGCATACATCCGCACACAGTTTTAGCATTTTTATATCGGGAATGACTAAATCAATCCCAATATAGGTCATTTTCTCCCCTCTTTAAGAAAAAAATAACTGGTGAATTAATGCGACTATAACCAAAAATGTAAATGAGCCGATTAATCCATACACAATTAATCTATCCAGCTTTTACACCTCACTCATATTAGGTTTAAAGTAGTCATCGAATGGTGCTGTTCCTGGGCCTGTATCCCTGCGTAAACATATTGCCCGATATTAATATAGCTTTTAATGCTGGCTGGTGTCAATTTGTCAGCAATGTGACTAAGCTGTAAATAAGGAAAAAAATGATGGTGTTTTACCTATGTTATGTTTACATAGGTAAATTATAGTCAATCTACGTAATAAAAGTATAGGCTGGGGTCATTTAGTCGTATTTTCCATTGATATTGCCTGACATTAATGGTTCCCATATACTGAAATATCTGCCAGACCCTGTAGCGCTCAAATGACTAAAACAGGGTCAAACGCAGAAAAATACCGAAGGCCTTAAACCTTCGGTATTTTCCCAGTTGACGAAGATTTTATCCCTTTTCCTTTCAGTCACGTCTGTTTTCCGCACCAATCGATAAAGTGAAGTGGGGAGTAGTCCGGAGCACTTATCTGGTAAATCGGCTCCATCGCTTTTAACCATCCGCAGCAGGATATCTCCAGGCTATTTTCCCTTTGACCAAAGGACAGTACCTTCGCGTAGTTGGCAGGGGCTTCCTGATGACCGGGGGCGAAGATCTTCGTCTTTTATAGCACCTATATCCAGCTTGTTTCCACTGACTTCTACCTGGTTGACACCGGGAATGCTTCGCACAGCGTGCACTCTGGCAAATTTGACCGGGCCGCCAGCGGTAAATGTCCTGATCTGGCCGAGTCCGATCCCTGCTACTACGGAATAGGATGTGCGGTCTACCTGGGACCGGTTGCTTATATTATCATCGCGGATCAGCACATTTTTTAAGAATATTTTTTTACTTGACTAAGTATACTTATTATCGTTAAACTTATATTAGACCGGATGGTCGGTTTTAATAACTGCTTTGAGGAGATATTTATGAATAAACGCAGGTACGAAGGTGAGCAAACAAAGATAAACATAACTAACCATGCTAAAACTCTATTTTCCAAAAAGGGCTATAGCGAAACTTCCATTCAAGATATCTGCTCCGCTGCAGGATGCAGCAAAGGTAATCTATATTACCATTTTAGAAGCAAAGAGGAATTGTTTCTTTACCTGGAAGAACAGGTTTTTGGCGAATGGTGGGAGCGAATGGAAGAAATTTTATCCCGCTATCAAACCGTTACTGAAAAGCTTTACGCTTATAGTGATTTTGCTTCCAGTATTGAGCGGCCTTTGTACTCAGCCGAGAGGGAGTTTATTAACAGTGCGGGCTTGGATTCGGAGGCCGGTAAAAAGTTCATCAATATTCTGCTTGAAAACCGCGATAGGTTCCAGCGGTTTATTTTAGAGGGAATTACCAGTGGGGAGTTCAAAAATGAAGGCCTTTTTGATTTAAGCTTTATTGTAAGCAGTTATTTTGCCGCCCTAAACCATTATTCACATTTCTATGATATGGATAACGATACCTGTAAAGCTCTGTTTAACAAAGCCACCAGATTATTGTTACATGGTATTAGTACCACTAAAGAAGAATAATATTTTTGGCATTAATTAGACCGACTGTTCAGTATAATAAGAGGAGGATTTATATGGAAAAGAGGGATAAAGTATTCTTTTTCAACTGGTCTGAAGCTTTTCAAGCCGGGGCGGAAGCTGCTGGGGGAAAGGGCTGGAATCTGGGTCGGCTTCAACGATACGGTTTTAGGGTTCCCTCCGGTGGCGTCTTGGCGGCAGAGGCTTACAAGCTTTTTATGGCAGAGAATAACCTGCTTGAAGATACTATGGAAATAGCCCGGATCATAAATATTGACAATATTGAAAACCGAGAGATTGAGGAAAAGCTCAATCTAATAAGAAGAAATATCAAAACCGGGTATATACCCAAACATATTAAGAAAGAATTGGTATCGAAGCTCACTGACAGTGGCCTGATTGAAAAACCTTTGGCAATTAGATCTTCGGCTACAGCTGAGGATTCGGACAAAGCATCGTTTGCGGGCATCCACGAATCTTACTTAAACATCAAGGGCCTGGAAAACATTCTGTCCGCCATCAATAGCTGTTATGCATCCTTATGGACACCCCGGGCAGTTGCTTACCGACGCAAAATGAACATTAAGGATGATATAGTATGGCAGGGTGTGGTGGTCATGGAAATGGTTGATGCCGAGGCCGCAGGAGTAGGTTTCACCTGCGACCCTCGCACCGGCAGGAATGACATAGTATTGATAAGCGCCAACTTCGGCCTGGGCGAGAGTTTGGTCAGCGGGGCGGTTGAACCAGATGAATACTGTCTCGACTATTGGTTTGCCATAATAGAAAAAAGGATAGGACGCAAAGAAGGAAAAACTATAGCTAGGGAAGATGGAAGCACGGATTATATCCGCACTCCCGGATCAGCATCAAGACAGGTTTTAAGCGACGAACACATCCGGAAGCTGGGTTTAATTATAAAGCGGGTATTGGATGCCCTGGGTTGTGGAGACCAGCCCCAGGATATTGAATGGGTTTTTGACGGCAGGGATTTTATCCTGGTTCAAGCCCGACCAGTTACTGCTATGCCGCGTTATACCTTTGCTGCAATTAGAAACCAGCCCGATATTTGGTCCAACGGCAATTTTAAGGATGCCATGCCTATGGTTCAATCCACCCTTAATTGGAGTCTGCTAATACAAATACCTCAGGTGGGCTTGGAGTTATGTGGTTATAAATATCCTTCGGGTTTGCAGGGTGTTAAACGTTTTGGGGGGCGGCTCTATTGGAACCTTGCTCAGCAGCAATGGCTCTTTTTTGATGCCTTGGGGTTGATGCCCTCGCAGACGAATGAAGCTTTGGGAGGTTATCAACCAGAAATAAAGATTAATGAAAAAAATCCTTATCACGGTGTTAAAGGGCTTAAAAGAATTTGGAGGGGTCTGAAATATGTTAGCCTTAATCGTAAAATCAGCCAGAACGCCAAAATGCATTTTGATAAGGTAGATAAATTTATAGATACTATTGCCAATAAGGATTTTACTGAACTTTCAGACAACGATTTAGTCAATTATGTGAAGGCTGTACAAAATATGTTGTACGAATTTAGCCCGGTATTTTTTGCTTGCGCCATGTCTGCCGACATGAATCAGCTGATAAAAACCCTGTCAAAATATTTTCCAGATCGTGCAAAAGTTCTTGCCAATGGTCTAATGATTGGGCGGGGTGATATAACTAGCGCCGAGCATGGCTATCGTCTGGTTGAAATGGCTGAAACAGCCAGAGAAGACGAAGCTGCTCGTGAATTTTTTGGAGGGAGCGGTTTTGATCCTTATACCTGGGAAACGAATCTACCTGATGAATCACCATTTAAGAAATTATTTCGAGATTTCCTTACCGAATACGGGCACCGCGGAATCTATGAAATGGATATATTCAACCCCCGCTGGCGGGAAGATCCTTCTTATCTTCTCTATATTATCAAAAGTACCACCTATACCGCTAATTCTGGGGAATTTAAGGAGCGGCAAAAAGCAAAGGCTAATGAAGTCTGGAAGGAGGTTGAGCAAATCGTCCCTTCATCTAGGTACGGAACAATTAAACGCCAATTGGACCAGGCCGTAAAGGGTATGGAATTAAGGGAAATGGCCAAGTCTGAATTAGTTAAACTTTATGGAGCTATGAGGATAGTATCCCTGGAAATAGCACATCGCCTGCATGAAAGGGGAATTCTTGCAGCAAAGGCTGATGTATTCCACTGCAGTTGGCCCGAGTTATGGTCAATTCTAAAGGGAGATTGGAACGGTCGGGGGTTGAAGGTTCTAATAAAGGAACGAATCCAGTGGAGACAAAAAATGGAGGAACTTTCTCCCCCGGATTATTTTATTGATGATAGCCCACAGTACGTAGAACCCGTTTCCCATGCTTCAGGCCAGGCATTAAAGGGACTGGCAGGTTCGGCAGGAAGAGCTTCTGGTCCGGCCCGCTTGATATGTCATCCCCGTGATGGGGAAAAGTTAAAAGCCGGAGATGTTCTGGTAGCGCCGACCACCGATCCGGGTTGGACGCCCCTTTTTTTAAGGGCTTCAGCTATAGTGGTTGAGGCGGGAGGGGCTGGATCCCACGGAGCCATTGTTGCCAGAGAGTACGGAATACCCGCCGTTTTAAATATACCCGGTGTTATGCACCTTATTAAAGACGGGCAGAACGTAGTTGTAGACGGAAACGAAGGCAGGGTTTTTCTCAATAACTAGGTTTGCGAGTACAACCCGCTCTAGGCCATGTTTATTAGGGGGTATGATCTTGTACACTACGACATGCTTAATATGTAAAAAGGAATTTGCCATTCCGTTTTCCGATTACCGTTATAAGGATATCAAATATAATCGTGGCAAACATCATATTTGCAACAAATGCGGCAAAATGGTCCAGGATGAATGCCAGAAAATAACAGGGCTTAACCCGGATATGATTGACGTTTGGGATAAGGTATTACGCTCCCGGAGCATTTTATAGGAGGGTTTGAGTTCGTATATTGTCACCCCACGTACTATGCTCCCCGTTTCATGCTGGGCGTAGGTACTTACAATAGAACCTTAGGGCTTAAAACATTAAATTGGATAAAGTGTTTATCTAGCTTGAATTGCGTTGTTTAAATTAAGAGGTCGAGTTTATGTGAAATACTACTTTCAGCATATTCTTTTTAGTCTCCCGACCATCATTCGGGCCGAAGGCAATCCTCGTATAGCCATGAATATCTTATTAATTAATGTGGGTGCAAACATTGTTTTGGACTTTGTTTTCATCTACGGTTTGGGTTTGGCTATCAGAGGCGCGGCTGTAGCAACCGTTATATCACAAATGATTTCCTCCTGCTTGGTTTTCAGGCATTTTTGCAGGTCAGATAGCTTGCTGCGCCTGCGATTAAAGAATATGCGGATTAGGCTGAAGATTATCAAAGGAATAGTCGCTGTCGGAATGGCTCCATTTGCCATGCAACTGGCGGCCAGCGTAGTCAATTCTTTATACAATCAAGAGCTGGCTCGATATGGAGGTGATGCCGGTATCGGGGCCTACGGGATTATCTATTCTATCGTAGTATTTCTAGTTCTGCCCGTATCGGGCATAAATATGGGGGCGCAGCCCATTATAGGCTTCAACTTCGGAGCTAGGAATTATGACAGGGTGATCGAAACTCTCAAGCAAGCTATTGTGGCAGCAATAATGATAACCAGTGTTGGGTTTATTCTTGTGCAACTCTTTACAGGTCAGTTACTAAGCTTTTTTACCGATAATACCGATCTCATAGCAGCTGGTTCTCATGGAATGCGCCTTATTACAATAACGCTGCCTTTTGTAGGGTTCCAGATGGTGGGTAGTAACTTCTTCCAGGCGATTGGTAAGGCTCGAACTGCTTTGATTTTAACTTTGCTCAGGCAGGTAATTATACTAATTCCGGCCTTAATTATTCTTCCTGGTTTATTTCACCTAAACGGTGTGGATTGCGGGTCCTATCGCTGATGGCTTGGCAGTTTTGATTACGGTGGTGGTGTGTTACGTCGGGAATCCGAACTCTTAAAAATGAATTCAACAGGGCAATAAATGCGAGTAAAAAAATGGGTCAAATTGTTGGATTTATATCTTAAGAACATATTAAAATAGCAGGAACTACATGCTGTTATGTGCAGAAAACCGGGATAACAAAGATGATCGCTCAGCTCGTGGACATTTTCTATGATCTTTGTGCCGAGATTGAAAATATTAATTTCGCACAGTCACTATCACTCTTGCTGAACATATTAGCCCAATCTCTGCGGGATAAGCTATTTTTACCCAGCGATGCAAATGACGGGGTCCTTGAATATTTCATGAGCCCAATTCCGTCGCACCTCAAGAGAAAGTTAGCCCTTAACACGGCAGCTTAGATTTGAGGTTTTGTCAACTGCGAAAGATAAATATGCAATAAATAAACTGGGGGTCAGCCTGAACATGGACGTAGCAGCAAGTTTTCATTTAATCCCGTTTTACCATCCGGTCCCGGGCTCTGACCTGATGCAGTACTCAACAACTTAATTACCAAGAATCCTTGCAAGTTGGTGGATTCCCCCAGCCCACCTGAGCACCCTATTTCAGTACCTTCTATGGAATTATTTCTGGGACATGGTAATAGCAGCTGAGAATACCGAGCATCTAATCCCTATCCTGCTGGCCGGTCTGTGCGGGTTACGGCGCGAGGAGATATTTGGCCTGACCTGGAATGATATTGATTTTGATAATGCTACCCTGACCGTCCGCCAGGTAGTAACTACCTCCCGGGAGGGTCTGGATATTAAAATACCCAAAACGAAATTATCCGCGCGTACGATTTCCATCCCCGATCCGGTCCTGGAGGTTTTGAACCAGAGTAAGTCGGTTAGCTACGTGATGAGCAAGAACGGCGAAGTAACTCATCCCGGTAATTATTCGCATCGTTTCAAAAAGTTTATTGATAAAAACAACTTCCCGCCAGCCACCGGGCTCCACAAATTACGTCATTTCCATGCCACTCTGCTGCTCGATGCTGGCGTCCCACTAAAATATGCCCAAAGCCGTCTGGGTCACTCCAACATTAATATGACTGCTCACTAATCAACATCTCACCAAAAAAGCTGATGTAATTGTTACTGAAAAAATTCACGCCCATATTAACCGGAAAAATATTTCCAGAGATCAATCCGGGGGTCAAACCTAAAATCGTTGATAGATAAAGCCCAGAAACAAAAACACCGAATGAAGTGTACCCCATGTCAAGGACATTTTAAAATGTACAATTGTTTATGACTTACTCCAGGTATGGTATTTGCAACACACCCATTCATTACAGTCCATAAGTGTTGGATGGACAAAGGATGAAATCTCCCAATTCACCCCGACTCACCCTTGAGGTTGATTATCCTGGTATTGAATGACAAGAGAACCGTCCCCTTGTCATTCACACAGTCTGCCGTCCCCATGACACGTGTTGCGGCATCAGCCTTTGGCCGCCACTTTGCGCAATTCCGCCAGAAGGTTGTCTTCCACCTCGATGACGCCCGAGGCCAGGCGCTCCCTAGTGAGGCGGTTTTCGCGCTCGCCGGGCATGAAGATTTCTTCCACGCCGGGCAGCTTCTTGGTGGACTTCACCTTGGCGATAATTTCACCCACATGATTTTTGAGCTGTTCGCGGCCGGCCAAAAGGTCGGGGTCGAT
>Ga0074193_1000772_pt1 | contig 47879 bp, 32 predicted proteins | sample EPASupsiteHSE605_FD_64523 | JGI IMG/M metagenome (GOLD analysis project Ga0074193, IMG submission 64523) | Bioremediated contaminated groundwater from EPA Superfund site, New Mexico - Sample HSE6-05 | ecosystem: Environmental > Aquatic > Deep subsurface > Groundwater > Contaminated ...
GATCATCCGGAAATTCATTTTATTCCGAATACAAACCGTCCGGAAATTCGAGTTATCCGGAAATTCATTACTTATTCGGGAATATGTCAGTTATTCGGAAATAACTAATTATTCCCGAATTCCTCTACTGATAAGATTGTTTTACCATTTCCCTTTTTCTTGATTTTAATTGAGAAAAAAATTCACAATGCTCGAGATAACTCACTGGATATATGAAAAAATGAGAAACAAAAATGAGAATGTCACACTTATCACCCCCTGGTTAGCCATTGGATTCGAACAAATCACATCATCATATGTTCTAAATGGGGTTTCTTTTTGAGATTCTCTTAATGAATGATGGTATTATTTGGAATAATCATCGATAATATTTCAAAAAATGCTAAAACTGATCGTTCAACACTTAACAATAAAATAAGTGGCCGGCCAATGAAAAGTGACAGATTGAATTATGAGCACTGATATTCCTTATAAGTGGGATCAGACCTTGGAGGATGTGACTCTTTTTATTAATGTTGAAGCGGGAACACCAGGCAAACTAATTAATGTGAATATCAAGAAAGATCATCTAATATTTGGTATTAAAGGGAAGGCACCAATTATTGATGGTGACCTTTCTGAGCAAGTTGTACCAGGGGATTCGACTTGGAATATTCAAGATGTAAAAGATGGCCGCGAAGTACAAATTAATCTCATTAAAAAGAAGGGAATGCAATGGTGGAAGAACGTTATTGTTGGACATCCTGAAATTGATACATCTAAAATCCAACCAGAAAACAGTAAGTTATCTGATTTAGATCCCGAAACAAGAATGACTGTCGAAAAAATGATGTATGATCAAAGAGCTAAGGCTGAAGGCAAACCAACCGCAGACGAATTAAAGAACATGGAAATGCTTCAAAAGCTTCAAGCAGAGCATCCTGAACTTAAAGAGAAGCTTGCTGGAGCCTCATTCAAATAAATTATCCAATAGCCAGTTCTTTTTGAAGTTTTTCGTTCTCTTCTTTAATCAATGAATACTGAATGGAAGAAATCCTGGTAATGTCATTTTCCTCCTTAAGTTTCTGCCTCTCATTCTCAAGATTGAAGAGAATAGCTGATGCATTTATATAGAGCATCATCTGAGTAAAAGACTGACTGAATGATGTTCTCCTTTCATTCATCATTCGCTTTTGTTTCTCTGTTGCATCGTACTGGTCAACCTCTAAGAGTTCTCCTGCATCATTGAACACCTGTTCCCTTTTAGAAAATGAATTAATTAGTATCGATTGCGTTTCAGTATTGTCAAGAACCTGATTGATTCGAGTATAAATCTCAGCAACTCGCCTTATCTCAACAAAAGCATTTTTTATCTCTAATAAAGATTCCACTACCCTCTCATTCAATATTCCGTCCCTTTTGGTATAAGCAGTCATATATGATTCAAACTTATTAATTGACAATCCTAAATCACCAACAGCTTTTATATCAAGATACGTTGTTTCAATACTTCTCGATAATCCTTCTACCACTAACATCGATTTCTCAACGTTTTTTCTCTCGCTTTTTAAATCAGAATTGTTCAAAAGCAAGGATTGCTTGAGTCGCTTCAAAGCAAAACGGAAAGCCTGAGAAAAATATGGATTATTCAAACTTCTAGATAGATATTGAAGCTGCCTTGTAACTTTTTTTAAATATTCACCGTCATTTGTATCCATTGCATCATGAATATCATTAGAGATCTGCTCATTATTCACTCTAACCTTAAGTTTCTTAAAAATATCAACAGTATTTGTATCATTTAAGATATTTATAATGTTATTAAGCTTGAGTTTCTTAGTATCATCCATTAATTATGCTAGTTTTTTTTAACTTCGTTTCTGTTCTATCAGAGAATTTTTCCGTAGTAACAACTAATGATGGGTACGTGTTATACATATTTGATAAACCCGGTAAATTTTCTTTTCAGGTTCCGTCATGGGTTTCGGAGATATTTGTGAAGATGTGGGGTTCATCAGGTGATAATCTAGAATTATCTGGAGCTGGTGGATATTCAGAGGGTGTTATCTTGGTAAATGAATCAGATATATATGGTGTTGAGGTTGGTAGTCCTAGTATTACAATTATTAACAATAAATGGAGAACATATTTTTATGCGGGATCAAGATCAGCCATATGGAAGAGCCATGAATTAAACGAAATTATTGTTGCTGGAGGAGGAGGTGCTGGAGAGTTATCACCAGGGATGGGAGGGGCAGGAGGAGGTCTAAACGGACAAAGCAGCATGGAGCACAAATCAGCAGATTATTATCCCGAGTATAATCCTAAATCCTATGCAAGATCTGCAGGAGGAGGAACTCAATTTACTGGCGGTGCAGGGGCATTAACATCTACCTGTGAGGGACATTATCCTGGGGTAAGTGGAGGGAGGAATTATGGCAGTAGAGGACAGGGAAAACTTGATTATCACGAAGGAGGTGCCGGTGGAGGTGGTTACTATGGTGGTGGATCAGGTGGGGCATCATGCTATTGCAAATCAGGTGGTGGAGGTGGATCTGGGTTTGTCTCACCAAGTGTATTAAATGGAGTTACTATGACTGGTAACTACACAACCCCTGCAAATCCAAATGATCCTCAAAGAGGCAATGCAGGAAGTCCTGGAAATAATGGGATTGTTATTATAAGAATGAAGAGTATTCAAACTCACAGATCAGCACATAGGGGTTTCTATCTTTTGTTCTCCTTAATGTTTGTCTAAATTTTTAACAAAGAATTGTTGAAAAGTGACATATCTCAACATGATCAATAAACTTTTCAAAATAAGAATTAACTTGTTTTAGAGCTGCCCATCGGGACTGATTTGTTACATAATAACATCAATTTTTGGAAGATTTTTTGGGAATATTCTCCCAGTTCACAAAAAAATTCAACAATTTTTTGGAAAATTTTATATATTTGGAATCTAATAATCTGGGAGGAACACAGTCATTTTGTAACTATCATTAATAATGGTGGTTTTCATTTTTATCCCCCAATTGATATTCTAATTCATGATCTACAAACTGGATTGAACCAAAAATAATACCGAAAACAGCGTTATTTCTCATTATGAATCATTTTTTAGAAATGATATGTGGATTTGACCAAATAATGGAATAAGATAAGTTAGGAATGCAATAATGACACAAAGCTTGCCTGCTAATCAACGTGTTGATTCACATGAACTATTTGGTTAACCATTTTTCAGACAAAATTCCCATGATCTCTTGTCATAAATAGTTCAATAAACCCTATCAGTCAATTATTCGCTCCCTTCTCATTTATTCTTGATTTGAACATTAATTAGTGTTTAATTCAAGATATTTTTGGTCTAAAAAAATCAAACAACTTAAATAGGAAGAAATGTTGTCTAAAATGCTAATTATTTGATTCAAGAAAGTAATTTAGTAACAATTTGTTTTCGATTGGTCGAAAATATTATGATTGAGATCTTCTTTGACTCATATTATAATTGAAGCTTATTTCAATATAAGAAATTTGATGATTTCTTCTCGAAAATGCGTTGGGAAATAATAGATTTTGGTAATGGAAATGCAAAACTAACCCTTAATGACTAATAAAAACCAGAAAATACAATGAAACACATCCATGGATTTGAATTAGGCTGAATATCCTGTTAGGTTAACAATGGAAACGAAAGTTCCAGTTTCATCGACATAAAAAACTCCAAATCATCCTGATTTCATTAACTTTACTCTTAAGAAATCTTCTTTTGGTTTGTTGTTTAATCACTTCCTCTAGAAGGATATTTATATGGTATCAAATAAAACTAAAGAAATGTCATTTTTTTGACAAGATGGAAGAGAAGGTCTTATTTGAGAAATTTCTTTTTGGAGGCGAAAATGAAATTGTTATAAGTGATATTGAGTTTTGTGTTGATCGAATTCTTATGATACCAAAGATTCGGCCTCATCAACTTGAAAAAGCAGTGAGTTTATCTGTTGAGTATTGCAAATCAGATGATTTCCATAGAAAACTATTAGAAAAATCTAATAAATGCCCAGTTTTGATGTATCAATTGTACAAGCGAGGTGTTTTTGTTTTTGAAGATATCGAACCTTTTTTAAGCAATAGAAACACCTTCATATTGTGTTATTATTTTCGGAAAGAGAGCAATGATTTTGAAAGTTTTATCAGAGGTAAGAACAAACCAAGATGTGTAGAACTATCATTTTTCGAGAATATAAGCGATATTGATCTAATGATCGAATATGGATATCTTCCTTCCAGTATTGAATACCATCTCAAGTATGATGTGATTGATTCATTCATAAATATGTATGATTTAACACAAAAAGCTGAATGGAGTCCATTTGAGTGGAGTATTAAAGCAAGAGTATCTTGATTTGTTATCCTTTGCTGGATTTTTTGGCTCCATCAAGGGCTTTAAGCATTTGTTAATGAAAGGATTTGAGATCAAAGAGAATGTTTTATCAATGGTTGTCTGTAGTGGTTGTTTTGATCTCTTTCATTTATGTCAAGGCCAACAATCAGTGACACAAGATCATGTTTGTAAAGCATCAGGGTTTTTCCACCTACCATTGTTAGTTTTCATGATAGAAAATGGAGCTGATATAAATGTAAATGATGAATATAGTTGGACTCCTTTTCATTTAGCTGCCTGAAATGGTCATCTTTGTGTAGTTGAGTATCTAGTTAATCAACAAGCTGATGTAAATGCTCGAGTAAGTCTGTTTAATGAGACTCCTCTTAATTTAGCTGCTGAAAATGGTCATCTTAGTGTTGTTGAATATTTGGTTAATTCAAAAGCTGATGTAAATGCTCGAGCAAGTCTGTTTATGGTGACTCCTCTTCATTTAGCTGCGAAAAATGGTCATCTTAGTGTTGTTGAATTTTTAGTGAATCAGAAAACTGATATATATGCAAAAGACCACCATGTTGAGTTTTAATATTTAATCAGACTCCTCTTCATTATGCTGCAAGTCATGGTCATCTTAGTGTTGTTGAATATTTAGTTAATAAAAAAGCCGATATTGATGCTAAAGATGATTTTGTTGAGTATTTGTATTTGATAATACTCCTCTGCTTAATGCTGCTATTCATGATCATCTTAGTATTGTTGAATATCTAGTCAATCAGAAAGCTGGGATAGTGACTAAAAATCCAAAAAAATTGGCAAAAATTAACAGAATATTGGATTTAAACAAATTCCTCAAGAGCAAAGGGGTTCAATAGGTCAAAAGATGATTTAATACCACATTCATTAGTATTTTTGATATTCTTCTCATGTTTTGCAGGGTAAAAGGAAGAGTATTTCTTTAAATATGAATCTATCCCTATCTCTACTGTTAGTCCTGATGAGGATATGGCTTTCCCTAATATTGATGCTTCTGTTTTATTATGCAATTGCAAGTGTTTCGATAAAAAAATTGCTAAGTTTTTCGTTTCTCTTCTGGAATTTATAAAGACAATTGCAGTATTTAGAGGATTTTTGTATAGATCTTTCAATATTCTGGCTACCCTTTCATATTCATTTTTTATAATACACCTTTTTTGAAATAATTGCAAAGTTCCATTTTTCAAATTTAGCAATGATCCATCATTTCAATCAATATATAATATATTCTTTGGTGAATCAGCATTCAAATAGAAAGAGGATCCATTTAGGTATTGAGATAATTTGAAATTATCATCATCACTTAGAGTTGCGCTCAAAGTAATGACCCTTATTGAATCAGACATTCCTTTGATCTTCATTAGCAATGATTGGATAATTTCTCCCCTATTTTCATCTCCCATCATATGAACTTCATCGACAATAACGAGTTTTATTGTATCTGCATACTTCTTTGTAACAGAATGTGCTATTAGTGAGTGAGCTTTCTCAAATGTGCATACTGCTATTGAACACTTCCTAAAACTATTTCCTCCGATTCCGCTATGAAAACCTTTAACAATATGCCCACAAAATCTTTTTGATAAAATATCAGTCTTCTCACTCGCTAGGGCAACAAAAGGGAGGCAATACATGATTTTTGAATGAGGGTTGTTATCAAGTTCTTGAGCGATTCCGATTTCTCCGATTAAAGTTTTGACAAAATTCAGTCTTGTTGGAAAGTATTTCTAACATATGAATTCACATAAAAGTAAAAACAATAACAAGGAAATCATTTACTATAAAATAACCCTCCAATAACTTTAATTGATTGGGAAAAACGCATTTGACATTTCGAGAATGAAAAAGATCACAATATTTGTTATGAATCAAATTTTCAGAAATAATTGAATGTATTCAAATAATTGTTTTGTTTATTTTTTGTGGAGATTGAGGGAGTAATTAATCCAGGGTAGGAATGGCTCAACCTGCCCACATATTCCAATAACTCAAAGGAATTTAATTAGTTTATTGATCGTGCCGATAGGAAATACTTTACATAAAATGTTTAAAAGTGGCACTTTATGTTAACTAACAACAACGAAATTATTGCTAGAATTGATGAACAAATCAATTTAATACAAGATCAAAATGATAAACTTCAAAAAAAGCTTCAAGAAAAAGGGAATATTAATAAAACAACCCTTCCTCAGAAAGCAACTTTTCGAATTGTGAATTCTCGGTATGACAGGTACATTCCAACCAATATCACATTTAAAGAGCTATTTGAAACTATTGATAAAGTAATGAAGCTTGGATCGCCATTTTTTGGTACTCAAATCGACGATCAATTGATAGTTATTCAAAAAGATCGTGATGTTGAGCTGCTTATTAGGATGCATTTTTCAAGAAAGGATCCTTATATTAATATTTGCCCAATCCCTTCAGATTTCCCAACAATTTCCGGTGATACAAACAATTCAAGCGATCCTTCTTTTATTTACTACCTGGGAAAGCCAGGACTCTTTTCATTCGTCTCTATTCCACCATCAACAACTCTTTCTCTAGCCACTGAAATTTTGAACCCAAAATCTACCCTAAAATTTAAAGACTCAGATGGTGATATAATAGCAATAAAAACCGAAGATGAGTGGGAATATGCTATGAATGAAGCTTCGATTAGTGACAAAGTACTGTGTTTGAATTATTGATGATTCAGAAGGGTCACTGAAAAAAATGTTTCTTATCAAATTCTCTTCAAATTAACCTGGAGAAATGTCAAGCTTTCAAATTTGAAAGAACATCAACGGCTCTGCCATAAGTGAGGTCTTTTTTTCATTGTTTTTGAATGGGACCTGTTGATAGCGCTCCAAGACCCTTTATGAGCGACCCATATATGATAATTTCTGAGAATGTTGAAGATTTTGGGCTTGAATTCTATGGAAAAAACAAACAAGATAATACTGGTCTAAAAAGTGAATTCGAGAATAACGAAGTTTGTGCGAAATGGTCAATGAAAAGCTTTTTAAGTATTTCACCTACCCCTCGATCTAATCATTTCAGTGTATACATACCCGAGACTGAACAATTGATTTTTGGTTATGGATTAGATTCTAATAATAAATTTCTCCAAGATATTTGGGCATACCAATTGCAATCAGGGAAATTTTCCCGTATTCAGATTGATAATGCTTTGCTATCTCCTAGAAGCGGAACCACTGCTGTTTATAAGGACGGAGTTTTATACTTGTTTGGGGGGTTTCATAACAAGACATATATCTCTGATTTTCACATGATTGACTTATCGAAGAAATATGTTTTTCATTCTTCATCTGATAATGAACCTTGTCCCAGGACAGGACACCTAATGGCAATTTGTGGAAGCGATATTCTGATTTGGGGCGGATACAACGGAGAGTGGCTTAATGATGCATGGATATTCAATATTGAAACGATGAAATGGAAACAAATTCTATGTGATTTGAAGGGAAGGATTTCTACATCTTCATGTTTTCATGGTGACGATCTTTATATATTCGGCTCTGCAAAAAGTGATTCATTAATCAGATTCGATTTTTCGACAAAACAATTTTTTATTGTGAAAACCTCTGGAGTGGAACCACCTCCAGATATATCAGGATCATCATTAGTGTGCATAGATGACTATCTATTTTTGGTTGGAGGTAAACATAAGCAAAGTCATTCGCTTTTATATGCTTTTGATGTTAATCATAAAACATGGTTTGTATTCCCAATCATGCCAGATGGTGTATCACTTAATATTGCAGATGGAATTGTGAACAGATTTGGACAGTTTATGACTCCATCAATTTCTTATTCTTCTGTTTTTTATTACAAGCCTGCCAAGAGCATTATTGTAATTTATGGTGCTCCAATAATTGATCCACCCGCTCTTTTTATGATAGATTTATCATTAGCATTACCTATTATCAATTCACAAAGGGATGTTTTGAGAATGTTGCTCTTTTAAAACTATTTGTTATTAAACATATGATTAATACACATTTATTGTAAATTTGGTAGGACTTTCAAACTAATAAATTTCACTTCTGTTTGGCTCATCTGCTTCTTAATTTGTTTTGATGTTGGTCTTCCATGTGCAATCTCAGGCATATTTTCTAAGAATGAACATATAGAATCAAAACAACTTTGAATTGAAACTGATTTTTCATGTATCTGTGATTTAAAATCATTGATTTTAGATATATCAACCCTTCTAATTGAAGGATTTAAGAATGAGAACTCAATATCACTCTGTTTCATCACAAGCCTAAATATCTCACTATCAAGCTGATCAATTTTTGTGGATCCAGTATTTTGAGATTTAATTATTATCTGATCATTTTGAGATTGTTTTCCGTTATAATAATCTTCACATGAAAGTACTTTGGTATTATATTCAGATTCAAGTTTTTGGGTATTTTCCTTTAATTGTTGTTTGGCTGATTCAAGTTTTTGGCGAACAAAAGATAATGACTTTGTATGATTAGTTATCATTTCGGATTTCTTCTTTTCATATTCTACCTCTATCAATTCTCTTTTCGCTTTTTCTTCGGATTTCAAATTTGTTATGAGTTTATTATGTTCAATTTGTTGCTTATTAAACTGACTGTTGTTGCATTCTTGTTCATCAAAATGAACCTTTTTCAACACTATCTGATTTTGATTCTCTTGGATTATTAGTTGCCTTAAATCATTTGATAAAAGAGATGTTTCTGTTAGATAATCATTAACCATTTTGAGTGATTTTGATCGTTTGTTTTCAAGATCATATGATAACTTTTCAAATACTTCATTGTGATTCAATTTAGTTTTTTGCTCAATCAACGAATCAAACACGCCCTTAAGCTGTTTTTGATTATCATTGAATGATTTTTTCTTTTTCTGAATCAAATCATCTCCTCTATTTTTTATATCCCTCACCTTCCTGATGGATTCTATTATCTCACGGCCTCTCTTATTCTCTTCATTATCATAAAGTGCAGAAATTCTATCAATTTTATCATGTAATCCAACTTGTTCAACTTGAATCTTCATTTCAAAATCAGAAATAATCTTTTCTGTTTCGGTTTTTGTTGAACGAATAAACTGTCTTTTTGATTTTTCGAGAGTTGTTAACTGAGTCTGATAGTTAGAAATAATTTTTTGGGATTCGTTTCGAGAATTTTTAATATCCTTGGAAATATTCTCGATTATGGAATTAAGCTCGGATTGTTGATTATTATAAGCATCCTTTTCTTTATTGATACTTGATTTTTCAATTATTTCAATAATACTCTTTTGATTTTCTTTCTCAGATTTAGCTCTAACATTATCTTGAACAGATGTAATATCTAAACTAAACTTATTATTAATTTCATTTCTTCTCTTCATATTCTCGTTGTTCTTGATTGCTTTTGAGTTTTCAAGCTCAGATGATCTATTAGCCTGTCTTTGATTACAGTTTTTAATATATGATTCGACTTGTTCTTGATTTTTAGCTAATTTTTCGGACTTTGTCGAGCTATTTTTTTGCTTCATTGTATAAATGGAGTCTCGAGTGGAATTGTTTGTGGATTTCATTCCTGAGATTTTACTAGAATTAATCTCAGACTGAGCTGCTATTGTTCCAGATATCATTGATTGCTTCTCAGCTATTCTTCTATTGAAATGGAGCTTAGTTTCTTTCAAACGATTTTCATGGTATGTTAATTGTTGTTTTTGTTTAGCAGAAAAAGTTTTGTGAAAAATCTCAAGATTATTGTAATTATCAACTAGACTATTATAAACAAAATCCCTTATATATTGCAATTGGATGAAAGATTGTTCAAAAAAACTGATACTTGCTTTCATACTATCAGATATATTCTTACTTTCATTTTCGAAATAATAATTTAACTCATTTGTTACTGATGAAATAGCGGCATTCTGAGCTGCAACATCTGATGCCTTTTCTTCATCAATATGGTTACATTTATATTTAATCTCAGAAATTATCCGATCAATTGAACCCAGATGTTGAGAACGTTGCTGTCTAATCTGCTCAAATTCAATTAATAGATCCTTCTTGGCATCTTTCGATTGTTTTTCCAATAATTTTTGCTTCTCAGATAATGACACTGCTTGATTTTTTGCTACTTTTAAAGAGTGTTTCATATCGGAAATAATGGCAGCACGTCTTTTGTAGTATGTTTGGAACAACTCAGATTGCTGCCTATCTGTCATAGAATACTCAATTTTAATCGATCCAATATATTTCCTTATATTGGAAAGTCTTTCTTTCATATTTTTAAAATCAGATCTTCTCTTCAAAACTTCATTAGAATAAAGTTTCGACATTTCTTCATTTAACTTTTGAAGCTCATTCTTTTTAACCCGTTGTAACGATCCATATCTCTCCTCAGATTCTTTAACCAACTGTTGGCAATTCTGAGAAATATCTTGAATTTGGGAAAACGAGCTTTGATTAATGTATTTTTCACTCTTTTCAAATGAATTAATAATATTTGCTCTAATGGTATCAATTCTTTGAGATTTATTAGTTATTTCAACAATTATAGTATCATTAACAACAGATATTGATCCGTTAATATCTTTTCCTTCTTTTGATATCTCATTTATCTTGTTGGTAAATGATTGACTCAGCAAATTATAAGAATGTTTTAAATCTTTGTAAAATTGCCCAAAATCTTTGCATGATTGATCTATGCACGATTTTCTGTATTTAAATAAACCAGAATTAATAATTTCTCTTCCCTCTTTATATTCCTCAATTGTCTGTTTGGTAATTCTATCATAATCATTTGTTAAAGCATCTATTTCATCATACCTATCCTTTGCAGAATTAAGCATTGATGTGACTACGCGGGTGAGCTGGGCTAGTTTCTTACAGGAATTATGTTTAAATGCTTCATTTCTATCTGTTATCATATTGAGCTAACGTACACAGGTTTAATTTATTGGTGGAGCTTATTAAGCTATAAAATGCCTTGCAATAGTTTTTAGAATTGTTTAATGTCCATTAGCGAAACAGAGTTTGAAACTCCCACAGTCACATATGGACTTATTAAGCGTTTTATTGATCCAAAGATTGCCGAAAACTATGCTAATTCCCAATTTAAGGATGAAAGATCGAGAGAAAACGCCGAAATTACATTGTCAACACTAACTGATGATTTTTTTCCTCACTTATTCAAAACAGGGTTAATTTCCACTAATTATCCATCGATAATATATAATTATGGAAAATTTCGTGCTAACCAGCTCCGTCCTTTCGTTTTAAAAAATAAGCAAATTATGAACAGAATCAATCGATTAAACCTAAACTATCGTATATATGGGCATACAAGAGCTATTCAACATTTATTATTTGATACAATTGGTGAATTATTGATTACCGGTTCTGAGGATTCACATATTAAAGTATGGCATTATCCAACATATAGCTTAATTTGTACCCTTAAAGGACACGAAGAAGGAATCATTAAACTTGCATTGAATCCTGATAGATCCCTCCTTGGTTCAATATCGAATGATCAAAGCATTAGACTATGGAGCTTATCTAATGGTGCCGCTGTCTCAATGATATATTCTAACGAATATGGATCACTTACAGATTTATGTTTTTCTCCCTGCTCTCGTTTTTTGGCTGTGAGTTCTCAATCTGGAGTAATAAGAGTGTTTTCAATATCACCGATTAATCCTTCATTAACAATGGTAAAAAAGAAGATGGCAGGGATCAATGATCCGATCTCATTTACTGATGGTATTTCTTTTTTTGCACACACAAATCTAGAGAGTTTTATCACCAGACCTCCTTCAATAATCAAACAACCAAATTATAAGGATCCAGCTTTGTCTGTTGTCTTTTCTCCAGGTGGTAATTTATTGGTATCTTGTTTAGAAAACGGTAATGTTGTTATATCTTCAATGCTATCAAATAAATATTGGAGATTTCAAGCACATGAAACCTCTGTAGATGGTTGCGCTTTTCTTAAGAGTAATTTCCATGTTTTTTATACATGGAGTAATAAAGGAGGCGATGTGAAGATATGGAATATGCTTGATAAGCCTCGACTAATGAACACATTATCTGTCAGATTTCAACAAAGGAGATCACATATTGTATCAGTTTCATTATCTTGTGATGAATCCATCATTGTAGCCATTACAGCTCAAATGGTCTTTGCTTGGAGTTTAATGAATTCTTCTCCGTTGTTCCATATAGAAGATTTGCCCCAAGTGACTAGTTTATCATGTCACCCAAAAATACCTTCGATTTTCTTAGTAGCTATGAAACAAAAAATTGTGATATATGATTGCTTAACTAAAATGTCGATCCGAAATTTGGATATACCTTTTGTTACCCCTAAAATCAATGATGCTTTATGGTCAGTCGATGGATTAACAATAGTTGCATCAGACGCTGGTGGAGGTTTTTATATATTTCGACCATCAGATGTTGCTTCTTGTAGACAAGTACATTTATTCTTTCCAACAGATTTTAGAATATCTGAATGGGATCCTCATCGAGGACAAGTTGATGAGAGTACTAGAACATTAACTCATGAACAAGGCAGATCTATCGTGATAGATTCTGATCAAGTGAATTGCTGTGTTGATTATATGCCTTTCACCCTTGAAGAAGTGGCTAAAACGGCTGTTTTTTCACCAGAGATCCAGAATTTATGGACCCTTGAAGAACAATGGCTTCGGAGTTTGAAAGATAAGAAAGAAAAAGGAGAAGAAAATGAGTCTCATCAAGATGAAAATAATTTTGCTTCCATGATAGAAGAAGAGGATGATGAATTATCCGAATAAAATGTTTAATGATCATTTATTATAAATTCTAGGTCCAAATATTTTTGATCCAACTCGAACTATTGATGCTCCATTCTTAAGAGCTATTGTATAATCAGCACTCATTCCCATACTCAAATCATAACTCAATGGATCATCACCTACTGATGCTGCTGCAATATTCCTGACTTCAATAAGTTTTGTAAAATCTCTTTCAGGCTCTCCTATTTCTCCAATTGTCATTAATCCTCTAAACTCAAGCATTGGGCAATCACTGCGTATGTATTTTATCAATTCAACAATTTCATTAATATCCGAGAGTCCATTTTTGGATGGTTCTTCTGAAGTGTTAACTTGAATGAGAACCTTAATCCTGGGTAAGTCTTGGGGCCTTTTAGATGATAACCGAAGGGCATGACCGGAATTGTCAATGGTTTGAACCATTTCTAGGTTGGGAAGAGCTGCAAGTTTGGGAATTTTATTGCCTTGAACTGGTCCAATCATGTGAAATTTTGCTTCAGGTAATAAAGGAGCCTTTTCAAGTATCTCATGAACGTAATTCTCACCGAATACGGTTCCACCAACTTGAAAAACTTCAATCAAATCAGATATCGGTTTGGTTTTGCTAACACACACTAATTGGGCATTAGGATTAATCGATTTAACTTCCTCTAAAACTTCGATATAATTTTTAGCAACATCTGAAGACATTTTGCGAAATAAACTCAGAATCTATAATTAACGATCATGTAAACCAAATTACTCCATTTTGGGGCAAAAAGAAATTCTGTGCTGATACACCTGGTTTGGATGTAAGACACAGCTTGGGAAGTGGGCGTTGTTTGGTGTGTCAGGGAAAAATCCGGCTTCCATGCACACACCGCCTCTTCTGTTAATAATGGATGATTTTTTCCCAGGAAAACCATTCAAAAAATTACCAGAATATAATTGCAAACCTGGGAGGGTGGTATACACAGAAAGAGAGACTCCGGTTTCTTCTGATTTTAGTGTAGCTGCATGAGAGTACTCAAAATGATAGTTCTTTTTGAGAGCAAAACTATGATCATAACCTGATCCATTTATTAGTTGTTCATCATCATTGCTGATTCTTGATCCAATTACTTCCATTTTCCGAAAATCAAATGGGGTATTTGTAACGCTCCTTATCTCTCCTGTTGGGATCATTGATTTTGAAACAGGGATGAAGAAATCTGAATTGATTAACAATTTGTGTTCTTCAATGCTGGTGGAATGTGATCCCAAGTTGAAATAAGCATGATTAGTAATAGAAACAATAGTGGATTTGGTAGTTGTCGCATGAAAATCCATGTGGAGTTTATTCTCTGAGTCTAATGAGAACGTTACAGTGGTGGTTAATTCCCCAGGGAATCCACAATCCCCATCAGGCGATATTGACCTAAAAACAGCTCTACTTGATTCTTTTTCAATAATATCCCAAATTGTTGAATGAAATCCAGTTGGACCCGTGTGTAGGTTATTATCACCATTATTCACTGGCAAATAATACCTCTTTCCAATTAATTCAAATTGGCCCCCACAAATTCTGTTTGCATATCTTCCCACAATAGAGCCCATATAAGGATCCTGATTTTCAATTATCCGCTTTATGCTGGGTTGTCCAATGACTACATCTTGGAAGGAATCCTTTCCAATAGGAATTACAAATGATATCAACGTTAAACCAAAAGTTGATATAACTGCTTCGCATCCATTATCATTAACTAGAACAATCATGTTAATTTCTTTTCCATTATATGGACAACAATAATCTTTTGAACACAGACCTGATATAGAACATCCAATCATGAATGTTTCAGAAAAAATGATATCGAAATAAACTGTTCAAACTTTGTATGTCATTCTTTGAAAGACTCATAAACCATTGAAAAACTATTGCTGTCGTTCTTTATGCATACAAATTGGGTGACAATGCCATAAACTTCAGAACACAATTGAGAACATTGATTTTTATTTGGAAAAATGGTTTATACTGTAATTATTTTTTATTCCAAATTGATTTTTTTTTCGGATATTATAAAAGAATTCCATATCAGATGGTGATTATTTCGGATTTTTTTCCTCCAAAAAACATTTTTTCGATGATGGGAATAATGTTCTCATTTTTTTAATAATTTTTTTCAGAAATCAAATTGAGAATTTCTTTGATTACATTTTTTGATTTTTACGTTAGATAATAATTCAAATAATTAATCTTTCAATAAAACCACTAAAAACAAACCCCAGGCCATGTTCAGCATTTTTAAGGTAAAAGGTAAACTTTCTTTCGAAGTAATCCCGTTACTGATACATAAGATTAGAATAAAACCCAAAACAACAGATAACAAAAGGAGGAAAACACTTTGTGGAGGGATTTTTGTTTTCTTTTTATTTTGTACATATTTAGGTATATTAAGGCATTTTAAAGATGATATATTTATCAAAGGTTTTGTTTTAAAAGGTAAAACAGTAGGCCAATGTATAGATGAGGAAATTGATGAGGGAAGATCATATTTCGGGACTGACATTGACATTTTGGAATGTTTTTTTCGAAGAACTTCCACATTTACTGGTGATGGGGGCATTATTTATATTAATAATCAAGCTGATTATGTTTCAATTGTTAAAACAATGTTTTTTTCTTGCTCAAGTGGAAATCAAGGAGGTGCCTTATACTTGGTTGTTTACACACGCATATATTTATCCAAAATATGTGCGAATAGTTGTTATACATTATTATATGGCCATTTTGGGATATTGTTTTCTCATCTTGAGAATGAAATCTTTTTTCTTTCTGTGTCTAACTGCTCATATTCTAAATCAGGTTTTTTCCCAGTGAGTTTCTATGATGGTTTTCAGAAATTATTTGAGTCAAATTTTAGTAATAATTACGCCTATTCTACATCAGGTATTGTAATAGGAAATCCCCAATCATTAGAAAGTGGTGGTTGTTCTTTTTACAATAACAGCTCTTTAAATGATGTTTGTATTTGTTTTTCTAGGAAATCTGGAACCTTGAGTAATTCAAATATTGTTAAGAATAACAGCCCAAATACAAAAGGAGTAATTTTTGTTGAAGAAAATGGAGATTACATCATAAATAATTGCATTTTTAAAGCAAATGATAATTCTCTTATGTTTGTGGAAAAAGGATTTTTGACTTTATCAAATTGTTTTATATCCCACCATGAATCAATTACGGGAAATACTGCAATAACAATCACAAATTGCAGTGAAACAGCGACCTCAACCTACTTTCAACAGTTTTTCCAGTCCTTTTTTTGTATTGTTGAGAATCCATATGTTGACCCAACTCCTTTTCGGACAGAAAATGTATCTCCTGATATGACTTTGAAAGAAACAGCTGATATAACATTTGAAAATACTTTAGAAATGACTCATAAGTGTACTTATGACTTGACACCATTGGAAACAATTGATGAAACTTTATTTTTTACCCCAATTAGCACTCATGATCAAACCTTGGATTCGACTCCTTTTTCAACAATTAAATTTACCGAAAAAGAAACCCTTTCACTGACTCCTGTCGAAACCTTATCAAATACAATGATTGAGACTCCAGAAGAAACGCTTTCACTAACTCCTGTCGAAACCTTATCAAATACAATGATTGAGACTCCAGAAGAAACGCTTTCACTAACTCCTGTCGAAACCTTATCAAATACAATGATTGAGACTCCAGAAGAAACACTTTCACTGACTCCTGTCGAAACCTTATCGAATACAATGATTGAGACTCCAGAAGAAACACTTTCACTAACTCCTGTCGAAACCTTATCAAATACAATGATTGAGACTCCAGAAGAAACGCTTTCGCTAACTCCTGTCGAAACCTTATCAAATACAATGATTGAGACTCCAGAAGAAACGCTTTCACTAACTCCTGTCGAAACCTTATCAAATACACTGATTGAGACTCCAGAAGAAACGCTTTCACTAACTCCTGTCGAAACCTTATCGAATACAATGATTGAGACTCCAGAAGAAACACTTTCACTGACTCCTGTCGAAACCTTATCAAATACACTGATTGAGACTCCAGAAGAAACACTTTCACTGACTCCTGTCGAAACCTTATCAAATACAATGATTGAGACTCCAGAAGAAACATTATCTATAACATTGATAGAGACCATTGTGTTTACTTTTGAAAAGACCAATCAACAAACTAATGGGTATACACACCAACCAACCATGGTCTCAAGTAGTGATGATGAATCTTTGACAGTTGGGCAAATCATGAGTTATGTTGGGTTATCAATTGGTTTCATAGTTTTTATTATTATTGCATACATGTTTTTGAGTAAGGATTCCAATGAAATGAGCTCCAATACGATTGACTCATTGGAAGAAAATGTTTTATGGATACCATCAGTGTAGTACATGTAAAAAACAATAAAAATGTGATTACTTTATAGTTTAGACATAAGATCTTGTAATGTTTTGGTTATAATTCGCAATTGAGCTTTGGTTTCGTCCATTTCCGATTGAAGTTTGATAACAATATTGCTTAGGGTCACTACCTGTTTTTCTAAATCTTCTTTATCATTCTTGTTTTCAACCAAATTGGATGAAGTATTTTTGGTAATCATAAATCTACCCTTTTTTTCAGAAACTTCAACCTTTTCTTCAATTGGGAATTCCCAGCTAGGTGGCTTAATTTGAGGTTTTTCAACAGAATCAAATGAAAGAGATTGATGAAGAATTGTTTTTTTGGTTTCAATAGTCTTAAGTTGCTTTCCAATAGGAGGAAGACTCTTAAGGATTGTGTCTGCTAAATAAACTTTATCTTTGGCCCTTAAAATAAATGGATGAACAAGGAGCTGTTCTGGTTTTGGCCGGTTCTGGGGATCAGTTTGCAAACACATCGATACAAAATCTCTGAATTCTGGAGAGAACTTGCTCTGTGGAAGTTCTGGCGGAGGCATGCTCATAATCTTTTGAACAATATCCATTTGGTGAAGTCTGCAATAAGGAGCCTCGCCAGTTGCCAGCTCGAAAGCAGTAATTCCTAGGCTCCATATATCCGCTTTCTGAGTGTATCCATTTGTTTCTTTGAAAACTTCTGGAGCCATATAGCAAGGGGTACCAATTACTGTATATCTGGCTCTCTTCCTTTGTCCCTGTTCAAGAAGGCTTGCAGCAACGCCAAAGTCGCCAATTTTAACACTTCCATCATACCCAAGTAAAACATTTCCGGGTTTTATATCACGATGAAGCTGTCCACTTGAATGTATATACTGAAGAGCACTTATAACGCCTTTAAGCATTGTAGACATTTGTATTTCATCATGAAATCCCTTAGAAAAGTTGTAGCGCATGATATCATGAAGAGATCCATATGATAAATACTCCATCAGAATATAAATCACAGAACCAGCAGTAAACGACCCATAATAACTAACAATATTCGGGTGTTGAGAACTCGACCAAAAAGAAACTTCTTTATAAAGAAACTCCAATTCTATCTGATTTTCTTCAAGATCAATTATCTTAATCGCTAATTCTTTATTATTAGACAAGCAAACAGCAGAATACACCTTAGAAGTGCCTCCACATCCAATCTGCTCCAACAATTGGTACTTGGAAATATCATGTGGAAAGTCCATCATTCAAAAAATGAAATTTCTGGATTTTATGAAGGTTTCAGAGAAAAGCGATTAAATGATCAGAATTATTAACCTGCTTTTCAAATTTCTACAGAAGGGCTAATTATTGAGAAGTCTCCTTTGCTTAATTTCCCTGGCATCCTGGCACGATGAACAAGGACAGCATAGTGTGTATAATATGCAGTCGCCTAAGTAGTTAAGTTCCATCCCATACTGGCTTTTAATAAATTGCCTGTTCCAGAAACCCGAGTTTGTAAACCAAAAGTGCTCAAAACTACAGCTTTCGTTCCTGAACATTGCCCACGTATTTGCCTTCAAGCATAACGGACAAAAACACCCATATAAGCATATTCCACAATCGCTAAAGCAGCCACACAAGCTGTTTTTGTATGAATCAGACATATTGAACGATAAAATAAATTACATTTATCTAAAAACCGAGGTGCTCAGATAGGTTGGACTCGAACTGTTCGAAAACAGCTTGATCTCCTTTAATTCTCAGCAACGAGAACCCGATTAATCCAAAACCTCTATGAACACACCCAACGGTTAGTGAAAAGTACACTTCTCTTGGTCCATTGATTTTGCAGTACAGGCTGAAATCATATTCTGATATAATATCGATTGAATCATCTTTTGACAAAAATGAGAAAAGCTTATCCCAGAGGACTTCAGGTAAGTCCAATGTAGTGTGCTGACAGTTCAATATAGGGAGCTCAACTTCATCTTTCAGGAGAGTACGGAACCTCATTGTTTGTCCTCTCCTAATATCACGAGTAAGTGAAGAGTGATTCTTGGCGGCTTGCGCTCGCTGCATTGCAGAAGTGGATTTGTTTTTTATCGGATTGATATGCAAAAAACTGTTAATCGGTGGAAGTCTTTCTCTAACAATCGGAGATGCCATTCCCATTGGAAATGATCTCTGTTTGAAGGGTAGAATTGATGTGCGGGGTCTTCTTGTTGATGTGGATGTGGGTAATGTACCAACACTGCCTGATGGATGAAAATCTGGAATATTTCCAACCCCAAGCCTCTGCCCCATTGGGAGGGCGGGAAGTTGAACAAGTCCTAACTGATATTTTCTCCTGATCAACTTATAACAGATCATTTGATCTTGGGTAAGATTATCTTCTGTTTCGTCTTTAATAATCCCTAAATTCTTAATTTCTTGAAAGGCTGCTCTGCTTACTCTATTTGCATGATCCTTTTTCGATTGTTTAGGTAATCTGTTCTTATTCATCCATGGATGTTTCATTATTTCCGTTGGGGATAATCTCTGATTTGGGTCAGGGTTTAGCAGTTTTGTGATCAAATCAGCTGCCATTTCTGTAGGATTCGGAGGAATAACAATTTCAGCTTTCACAATTGATTGTAGCAATTCAGGAATCGATAACCCTTTGAATGGGAAGTCACCACACAAAATAACATACAGAATCACACCCAGTGACCATGAGTCAACATATATGGGATTATATGGTATGGCTTTGATAACCTCGGGAGGAGAATAATGCGGAGTACCACACACAGACTCGACAAGTCCATCTTCTGGATTATAATCTCTCGAGAATCCAAAGTCAGCCAGTCTTATTTGACCTCTATTGTCTAAAAGCACATTTTCAAGCTTAAGATCGCGGTGAACAAGATTTAAAGTATTCATATACGCAACAACTTTAACAATTGGACGAAAAACTTCTCTGGCAATGGAATCTGAGAGTGGAGATTTTGCTTTAACAAAATCAAAAAGCTCACCGCCAGATGCATATTCCATAACAACCCATATTCTATCTCCAGAATCAATTATATCGTATAACTCTGTAACATGTTTATTATTCTCCAGCCTTTTAAGTGTAAACAATTCTCTCATCAATAATATTCTTTTGTGTTTCTCACGTAATGTCGATTTGTTTAATATTTTAATAGCAACTTGGTCTCCTGTAACATTATGAATAGCTAATCTAACACTTGCGTTTCTATTTTGACTGATAATGGCAGCAATATGATATCTCTCTTCAATTTCACTCATTGTTAGGGAATGAATTCCAACTGTTTTGAGATTCTCATATTCATCATCCTCAATAACCTGATCCATTCTATATTCCAAACGTATATATTTGTCACTTTTGTGAACTTGGAAAAGTGTCAAATTCAGAATTTTCCCAATTAGGATTGGTTTTAATGTTAGAGCACCTAATAGCTCATTTATCCAATTATATTTATTAAATTTATTTATATATATAGTTACAGTTGTAGGTCAAGAAATAGCTGTCATGCATGAGAATGTGACTTAATGCCTCTTGTCAATTGTGTTTCACTAAACAAAGTTGATTATGAGTGGTGTTCTTAGCAAACATGTGAGTATCTCTTGGTATATTGAATTGTGTTTTTCTTTTTGAACACATTTCCTGTTCTTTGGTTGAATATTATTGGTTTATGTTGTGGTTCATTAAATGTAATACTAATAAATCCAAATGTCCTAATTATAATGAATTGATCGCACAAGAATATTTCCAATTATTAACAAACATTAACAGCAATATCAATAAAAATCACTGTAAAGAGACAAAAACTATTTTCAATATTCTGTTTTGAAAAACAAATCAAATTAACCCCATTTTTATATAATCGAATTTCACCATATGACACTGAATCTAATCAATGATTTGACCATTGTATCCTCATTGAATCTGACACACAGTTTTAAAAGGTCATTCTCAATTGAATTTTGAATTCTAACAATCAATTCTTATATGGATCTCTTGGATCATGTTACAACTTGTATCAAAATTACTTCAGTTTTGATGAGAATTCTCATATTTTGCAAATTATTAATCCTTGGCCATTCAAAAGAACATATGAATATTATAAGCACAATTCAAAGAGTTTTTAATGATCCTAGAGAACAATCATTTGAGCTTATATTGTATACGAATGATATTGTATGGGGTATTGGCTTGGGGTGCGTAAATGAAAACATTGCTCAGGGCAGATCTTATGATCAAAACAATATTGATATTTCTGATTGTTTCTTCACAAGATCTTCCTATTATTCTGGAAAAGGTGGTGTTATTTATGTTTATGCTAATTCATACTCGGTGAATATAATAAGTTCAATGTTTTATTACTGCTTTGCTTCAATAGGAGGTGCAATATATTCTCTTTCTTCGAATTCATATCTAAGGATGATATGTGCAAATATGTGTTCTTCAGACAATAGTTATGATAAGCATTTTGCTAGTTTTGATGTTTTTCAGTCGAATCAGGTGGAGTACTTATCTGTATCAAAATGCTCTCATACAACATCTGGAAAAATTTCAATGTTTTTTGGTCAAGGTATTCATAGAGTTGATAACACTAACAGTTCAATGAACAACGCATATCAGACTTCTGCTATTAGAATCGAGTCTTCATCTTCATTTACAAGTTCACACTGCACCTTCTCAAACAACAAGGCATCTACAAATATTTGCATAAGTTTTTATTCAACATCAGGAATAATATCAATATCATATGCTAACATTGTTCATAACAACAGCCCATCTGGAGAAGGCGTTGTATATGTTGGAGGAGCAGCATCAAAAAAGATGTTGTATTGCATATTCCAGAATAATCAAAACTATCTATTCAGTGTTTATTCAGGATCACTTGAAGTATCTCATTCGTTCATATATCACTCTGGATCATTCTCTACTAGAACAGCAGTATCAACATCAAACAATAATTCATTGACGAATCGAAACACATATCAATTACAATTCTTCAATTCTCATTATTGTAATACAGATATTCCTCCTCCACCAAGAACATTAGATCAAACTCCAATGAAATCATTAGAAGAAACGATCAGTATGACAAATGAAGAAACACCAAGAATAACACTAGATCAAACAGTTGAACAAACAATAAGAGAAAGTCCAACAGAGACAATCCCAAGAACATATTCCGAATTAATATGTACTAATCAAATGGGTAATAAGAGAGAGATCAGTGTGATATTCTCATCCTTATATCTTTCATATATCCAATAATTATTTTTTTAAGTATATACCATTTAGATGAATGATAATGTATAATTAAGAGAACTCATACTAATTTGTCCTGTCTTTTGGCCTTATGTTTCTATTTTGTTAGAATGGTGAATGAATGAGAATCACTCAAAACAAAGTCAATTGTGATTATTTTTCATTTTACATATTATATGATTCTATTTCATCTAGTAGCAATTTCTAGCTCAGTACCCACCGGATGTGTTCCTGGAATAACAAGGACCTTATGGTACCCTTATACACGTAATACTATTGCCATGGATTCAGGAAGATTTTGGGGAGGGGTTTCACACAATGACTTTGGTTTTTTTGGCTCCTTCTGTCCTCATGTGAGTGCAAGATATAGAATCATTGTTGATGGAACGTATAGTTACTCGTATGAGAACAAATGGTCAAGTTATGTTTTTCATAACGTAACAACGAAATCAAGAACAACCCCTTTTATATATTTAAGTCAAGGGGCATGCTATCAATATCTATTACTATCTTCGACAGGAAACTCGAATTCCAATGGTTTGTTTTATATAGAAATGGAAGGATCTCCAATGACTCTTCTCACGAGTGATAAATCATATAGCTGCCAGAAATCATTTTGCTTGAACAATGATCTCTCATTCCCTAACTGCAGTGATCAATATACAAAACAGTTTAGCAGCAGAATTTCTTGGTTTTTTCTACTAATTCACTCGTTCATCCAATTGTTTTAAAATATATCAAAGATTATTTAATTTTAAGACAGATTCGAAGATTTCCCTTAAGAATACTTTGAACTCTTCGAAATCTATTGTTCCAGACTGATCTTCATCAATATTTTCCATCACTTCCATTACCTCATGTTTTGTTGGTGCTGAAATATCCAAATCACTTGCAATGTCTTTCATCATTTCTTCTAGTTCTTCAATATCAATTGATCCATTTTCATCTGCATCCACAGCATGAAATGCTGTTTTAGCGAATTCAATGAATTTCTCACTATCGGTAAGTAGCTCCCTGATTTCAGCAGACATCTTGAAGAAAAATGAACTGAATCAAATTGACTGCAATTGTTGGCTACAACAATATCACAAATAACGGCAAAAAATTTGCTTTACGATTCACAGTTTTTTTGAAAACGTCACCTTTACCATTGACAAACTTAACGTCTATTGTTAAACTCAACGTATTCTCAATTTTGATAAACCAGCCAATAATCATTAAACAAAATTTGAATGATGAGTATGGAATTAATATAAAAGCGTGTAAACTTTTTTGATCACTTAACAAATTTTCTTTTTATGGTAGATAATTTGTCTCAAATTAATAATAAAAAGCTATCAAAACATTTGAAAATTTTTGTCATGTAAACACGATAAGTTTATTATTTCAGATCTTTACGTTTCGTTTGAGTAAATTCGTTCAAATTGAATTAAAGGCCAAAAGCAAAAATGGATAAGAGACAAATTGACAACGAAAACAAGTCCTTTTCTCATCATCACAGTCAAACAGTTTTTACGGAGAGGGGAACAGTTGCAAGGACATTTGATTCATTGAGTTTTTCTTTTGGAGAGGCGCTTATTGGGGCAACAATAAATGAGGTTATGGCACTTAGCAAGGTTAACACAGTTCCAAGTGTTTCTTTTATGATATGCCAAACAATAGGCGATAAAATTACAATGATGAGACCTTATGTGAAGGGCACCACACTATCAGATAAAATAATTACAGAAGGACCATCTAATAGGTGTAAAAATTTAGGATATGCAATTAGCATCGCCAAAACTCTTGTTGCTCTCCATAAAAATGGCATTACAGCTAACAATATCAAAGCAAATAATGTGATAATTGATACAAATGATGAAGCTGTCCTTGTGGACTTCGGAATAGGAGCAATATTTGCAGATACCCTTAATGGAGATAATCAGATAATGTCTTTTATTATACAGGGACCAGAGGGAACAACAAACACAAACAAACCGCCCACAACCGCCAGGGACATGTTTCAGTTTGGGTTATTATTATTTGTCATGTTTGTTGGAAGTCTTCCATGGACAGTGCCTAACCTTCCGAGAATGATGAAACAAATGAATAGTGGTGAAATACCAATTCCCAATTATTTAGATGATGATGTTAAGACACTTTTATCTTCTTTGTTTAATCCCAATCCCCAAATGAGGCCCACTGCTGAAGAGACCCTAAAGGCTCTTGAAGAAATGTCACAATTTTGTGCTAAACCAGTTCATCATTTATCCAAAAATGTTAATCAATGTAAATCATTTAAAAGCCTTGGTGCAGTTTTAGCTATGCCAAAAGCTCAGTCAGGCATAATAGGTCAGAGAAGCAGTATGTCTTCATTGCCCCTCAGAAAGAGGACATCTGACTCTCTCACTAGAATAGATTCTTTTAGAGATATAACACCTCCTACTTTTGTTCTTCAATAAATGTTGCTTTCCTTACTTTAATCACAATGTCTTCCGATTTTTCATTAACTTCATTCTGACTCCAGTTATTCTGTGCAATAGGAGTCACATCAAAATCAGGAATTATATATACACCTTCCCTTAAAACAAGTAAATGAAATTCGATGGTCCCATTGCTTATTACATGAGATTGTTGGCCAACCCACATTAAATCCGATTCGGGAGGAGTAATTCGGTAATTGAGCCGTCCCTTATTAAATAATGTAAGCTTGATTTGAACAATAACAGGCGAACCATCAAATATAACAGTATCAGGATAATCATAATGAACTAATGTTTCACAAGGAGTACTTTTAATGAAAAAGTATTCATTATCCAATGTATTCAACACAACATATCCTAATGGAAAACATGAAACATATTCATCCCATGGATTAGAATCTTGTTTCGATAAAAGGCTAACATGACCACAATCATCTAAGTAGAAATGGTTTATGCCATTATATATTGTCGCTGAAACAACACCTTCTGCAGAATAAAACATGTTTTGGGACCAATTTCTATATAGAAACAAATATTTATTGGAATTTGGAATTATACTAGATTTAATTTGGAAAGGATATTTAACTCCTATTCCATTGGATTCACAATAAATCGTCATCCAATGTTGTGGATAAACAGAATTTGGATAATATTTTATCGGAATAATGATTTCTGTTTCAGGTTCAATATCTTTTATAATCCGTATGGAAATTGAAGAAAAAGTTGGTGGTTTTCCATCAATAAAAAAACAATTTGAATTTTCTCCAAACACATCAATAAATTGAATACTACAATTGCCAATATTTCTTATGCATATATAAAAGTCATATGGTAATCCTTCATTCACCATTTCGGGGAGATTTTTTATTGAGATATCCACTGATGGATCCATATGAGAAAACATAAAACTAATTGGAGATACTGTTTTAACCATTGTTAAATTTTCATATTGAAATGTTAGGCTTCTTATAATTAATTCAGGAAGTTGAGATTTACAATAAAACCTAAATCTCAGCAATTGATCTGAAAGTTGGATTTTTTTGGTTTGGATATGAGTTAATCCTTCAATGTTAATACACATTTCTAATCCTTGAATAATCAAAGGAACACATCTCACAAAAATATCGAAGTGAAATCTTTCATTATAGCAAATGGTTTTGTTTTTTTCCTCCATATCATGAATTTTCATTGCCTTTCCTGTTTGTGATAACACATTTTTTGAACATTTCCTATAATTTTTCAGTCTTTTAGATGTAATTGGACTAATAAATGTGATCCAAAAGAACTCTGACAAATTTTGAGTAACAGTATTGCTTTTTGTATCAATACTATTGACATTAAGGAACCCTTGAGTTTTTAAATATAAGTTTGGGATGTTATTAAAATAAGAAAACTCGCTTACAATGTTGGAAACAAACCTATTGAGAAAAATCTTTCGATTCTTGGATTCTGAATTAAAATCCCAACAGATGAAAGGTCTTAATTGTTGAGGCAAACATTCAAAAAGTATATCTGAAACTTTTAAAAAAAAATTCTTCACAATACTGTCATTTGAATAATAATAGAGTATTGGCAAACTCATAGACAAATATAGTGAGGCTTTCTTTTTATTATGAGATTTAAAATAATAATGAGATACAATTATACAATAGTTAGCATATTGAAATGATGAATACTCATCATTAACTTTGCTTTTAAGCAACAATAATAAATTCAACATTTCATTTTCAAAAGAAATTCCATTTTCTCTCAGGCATCTTTTATAGACAAGATATTGAAATGAATAATTAAGAAGATTCCAGAAATATGGATGAAGAATACTGTTGCTTTTCAAAACAGAATATAATTTTGTTATGAATAATAATGGACTTGTCCCATAAATGATCAAACTCACATGATAAACAAATATTATATCAATGGTAGATACATGTAATAAAGTATCAACATTCGAAACAATATCAAAAGGATCCCTTTTAATGATCCGAAAGAGTAAGTTCTGGAATTGAAGCCTTTCATTAAGATAACCATTCCTTAATGGAGCTGAAAATGTTCTCACAAGAATATTTTTTGAAGCATTTCCACTGAATGTTTCTAATCTCCTTTTTAATCCTTCGTCAAGACTTTTTTCTATTTTATCTATATAAGATAATAATACTTGCGAAACCATAGATATAGAATCTTCATTTTGTTTTATTACAACTTGTTCACTTTGGGTTTTTATCACTAAAGATTTATTATTTTCATTATATTCCACAATAATTCTCTGGAAAAAGCTGGTAATATCTTTTAAACAAATGTCTTTCAGATTTTTCGGCAGTCTTTGAAGTACTTCATTCTCATTAAAACTATTGTCTTTCTTCAGAATTATATAATATATTGGAAGATGGCTTAAACATAGTTCAGATTCAAAATTATTTGAAGGAAGCATAGATAACTCTCTAATAATCAAATTATTCCATGGAATTCCAAAATTTTGTTTTAAAACGCTATTCAAATCAATATTATAATCATTTAAAATACTTTTTATAATACTTTCTTTGGTTTTTGGATTTGAGTCTAGTGTTTCACTGAGTAACAAAAACCTTATTTGCTGTTTTGTGTCTCCTTTTTCTATTTTGCATAAAAAATCACATAAATCAAATCCAATTCGGGCAAAAATCTGAATGGTTTCATTATCGGCCCATATTCCAATAATGGGAGAGATTTCTCTTAAAAAAGATTCGGTACATGACATTATTTAATTCTATAAACGGTTCAGTTTTTCAACAAAGCAATCAGGGTTTCGCAAAAAGAGGATAGATTCAGAGATGCGACCCACTCTTGTACATCTGATTCGTTTTCGGCATGAAAAGTAATTGAGTTTTCGGGCGTTTTCTTTGGAACATAGTAGATGAGGTCTTTTTCATCTATTCTGGAAAGTTGAAAACATAATCCATTCTTCTTTGAAGAAATATCAACTGTTTTGGTGTGTGCAAGCTGAATTTGCTCAACAGGAGAGATTCTGGAGTCTTCTTCATATAATGAAAGCCATTCTCTTTCAAGCTTAACAAAGTATGATTTCTTGAGAGAGAAAAACCCTTTTTGTTTTCTAATAATCCCTTGCTTGTTCAAAGCAGGAAACTTTTCGAATTGTCCAAACGAAAAATGAACAGTGAATTTGTGTGAATCAAGTTGATTAATTATGTTCGCCATTCTTTTCGCACCATATGAGCTTCCCCGAATTGCTTTGAGAAGCTCTTCATTAAGATAATGTGATGTTCCAAGGTTCTTGATGGAACAAATAATGGAACTCACAATAATAATAAACATATCTCGGGACGAATACCCAATTTCTGGGTTAAAAAAGCGATATGAGTCAATGAAAGAATTGAAAATTATATTAAGCGCTTTTTCATCATTAGGAAGTGCAATTTTGGAAAAACTCATCGCAATAGCAGCTTGCAAGCTTGTATATTCTGTGTTAACAGCGGTAAAAAAATGAAAAAAAGAAACCCCCATTTTCAGCTGGTTTGCCGATAGTGCTTCAGTAATAGAATATGGATTAAAACCATTTACAAGTCGCAAAAACTGTCCAAAATAAAAAGGTTCCACAAATCTACAATTAATTTGAATAAGATGCTGCAAACTTGGAATTGGCGATTCATTAAATTTATTTACAAATTTTTCATCAATTTGATCAACTATACCGGAAAAAAAGGACTCAGGAAAGGTGGCATTGTCTGTTTGGGATAACATCGACTGTTTATATTATATACAGTTTGAATGATCTACAGTCCTATTTTTTAACCTGATGGTTGCGAAAGACGATCCACAACGATATCTGGGGATAGGATAAGATTGTTCAAAGTGTATTGCGTTTTGATTTTGCTGAGGGTCAGGTTGATTTGAAAAATCTATGATAGTATCCAGCCTTTTTTGGAGTCCATCTATTAGGCTATTTCTGGATTTTATCATTGTTTTTTGGATTGATTCTGCATGAGAAAGGAATGATTTGATTTGGGCTGCATGTTTTTTCTCAAGTTCTTCCCGTTTGAGTGCGGTGTTGTTGAAGAGGTCATTTGCAGACAATTCTTCTTGCTTTTGGGACATTAAATCGGCTATTTTTTGCGTTTCTGTTGCTTCTTCATACCTTCTATGTGATGCTAGGATCTTTTCTCGTTTCCTCAGATAAGGAATCTGAGGAATTACTTTTTTATGGAGATAAATTGGTTTTTTTGTGATGCTCTTTTCAAATTCTTCAATTTCTAACTCCTGTTTCTTCTTTAATTCCAATGAATCATACTCAATAGCCTCAAGAAACTCATTGTATTGCTGATTCCACTGTTTTATGTGGAAATCTATTATACTATATATCTCAATATTCTTTTTTTCTTTTTCAACCCGATTTTTTCTTCTCTTCTCTTCACTCATTATGGTTTTAGAAACCCTATTCAACAATCTTTGAATAATTGACGCTTCTTCATAATTTCCTACTTCTTTATTGAACAATAGGGAACATTCAAGCTGATTTTCAATGCTTTTCAGTTCAATTACGTCTTTCGGCCATGATCCATTATTATTTATCAGAAACTCAACCAAATCCTGATTATTTTTCCCTATATTCACATCTTTTTTAATTTTATTTTTAATTATAACTTTCTCATTTGCTTTCTGTTTCAAAGGTTTTAAACTATTACCATTATTGGTTTCGTTAATGACCAGATTTTCCACCTCATGGTCTGAATTACCATTTGGAATCGGAATCTTTGGAACATTTGGAGAAACTGCTGTTGTAAATAAGAAACCAGTTTCCATTTTCTCCAATGCTTTAATTTATGTATGATAAAGAAATGTTTAATCAAGGAGTTGATCTATACAGATTGATAATTTCATCAATAACAAAGATATAATCAATATTGTTACTATTATCAGAAAACATATGGACTAGATACATAACCTTGATCTCTCATGATTCCATTATTCTTCTCTTTCTTTGAATTCTCTTCTCTCTTTTTTTTCTTTTCAAAAGACTAAGAAGAGCATTCATTGATATTATCATTACTTTGACATCCAATTATGTAACAAAAAATCAAAAAAATTATAATATTCAATTATAAATCTAGCTCTTTCGGATTCAGATTTCCAAATAGACATGCATGTTAAAATCCAAAAAAATATTGGATGATCAACAAAAAATGCCCGAATAACTCAAATATTAACGGAGATTCATAATCACTTAACCACAATTAACAAACTTGCCATATCTTATGAGAACTGAATTATCTAAAATTTTTCGAAAATATCTAAAGTATTCAGGATGATTCATGAATCCATTGGATAAAAGGCTTAATAGGAATTGAAGATTTAGATGAATATCCTTGGTGACAAGATGAGGATGATTTGTTAATTATGAAGTTTCGGGTTTATGGACAAGGATGGGATACAATGTTCCACTTCTTAATTAAAAGATCACCAATACTGGGTTTTAGCAATGAGTTTTTAAAAAAATTAAAATTTTATTATGAATGTTTTACTCAGATATCCTAATGAATTTATAGAAGATCCAAAAATGTGGTAAACTCTCATATTTGCTTGATGGTTCAATTGATTAAATGGATGTTTTCACCAAAAATCTAATCGATGAGTTCATTGGATTTGAATACGATTGAGAATTTGAATCAAATACTTGTTTTGATGAAGAAAAAGGTTTTCAAAATAATAATTTGTATGAACCAAGAGGACTATTTTTGAGGGTAATGAAAATAAGTATGTTTGTGAAAAACAATCATAATTTCTGTCCTTTATGTTGATTTAAAGTTGAAGTTTCATTAAAAGATATTATTTGTTTAGTTTTTCAAATTAAGTAAAAATGTTTGCCAGTTTTTAGAACAAGTTTAGATAATGGGATCAAGAATCTCTGATTGATTATTATCATTACTTCTAGACTTTTTTCCAAAAATCATATAAGCAAATCCAATAACAATAACAATCATGGCAAATATTAGATACTTCGTATTCATTATTTGTTTTGTTGGGATTGAAGCATTTGGAATTGATGTCGGTAGTTTAAATAAATGTCGTCTGAGAATTTTCCCGGGTCTTTTTTCATTTTGAATGATAGAATCATTCACAACTAGAATACCATTTACAAAAACGAAATCGAATCCCTTACTCATTAAGACCATTCCTGTGTCTTTGGTAGTGTCATCAACATTCTCAAGTTTAAACAATGTAATATCTGCATCAAATCCAGGTTTTATAAACCCTTTTGTTTCCACTCCATATCTTTGAGCTGGGAATCCAGTCATTTTCCTAATAGCTTCTTCTAAAGATAAGAGTTTTTCTTCTCTCACAAATTGTCTCAAGAATCTTGAGTGAGATGCGATACTTCTCGGATGAACTTTATCTGAGGAGGACAAGTTGACAAACTGAGTATCCGATCCTACCATAACATAATCCTTCTTCACAATGGATTTGAAATCTTGTTCCACAATCACAAAATATAGTGCTCTTGTGTATTTCATACTTGAATTAATTAAATAATCAAAGCCCCATTCCATTGCATCTTCATTTCCTGCAAGTTCTTTCAAAGATTTACCACTATATTCAGGATGTCCAGGAGATGAAATAATCACAATTTTCTCGGGATCATTTCCAACATTCATCCATAAATCATCAAAACCTTCCAGACCATTCAGAATATCTGTTCTTATCTTTGCTCTTGTCGTTTTGTTTTCTAATCTTGCTATAACATCTTTCGATCCTCCTTCTAGAGCCCAAGGAGGCAATATTGATGATAAACCAGTTGAACTCATTAAATATGGATATTGATCTGCGGTGATATCCAAACCATCTTCTCTTGCTTTTTCAATGAGCTTAAGCACTTCTTCTCCCTTCCCAGCATTTTTCATACCACATACTTTTAAATGATGAATTTGAGAAGGAATATTTGCACCTTTTGCCACAGAAATCACTTCTTTCACTGACTCAATCACATCATCACTTTCTGATCTTATATGAGACATAAATATTCCTCCATATTCTTTCACTATTTTGGATAACTCAATTAATTCTTCAACATCCGAGTATGCTCCTGGTGTATATGCTAATCCAGTTGTCATTCCAAATGCTCCTGATTTCATTGTTTCTGAAGTAATATTTTTCATGATTTGCATTTCTTCAATTGAAGGCTTTTTGTTTCTATTTCCTAAAACCATATTTCTAATTGCCCCATGTCCTACTAATGGTATCATATTCACAGAAATATTAATTTTATCAAGTTCATCCAAATAGATTGAAAAATTTGCAAATGGCCTCTCTTGGTACCTCTGAATATCTCCAAGTTTGAAATAAGTATATAATTGAACACTTGGATCTTGATTAGATGGAGCAGGACTCAGCCCGCACATACCTGTAGCAACAGTTGTGATCCCTTGTGATAATTGAGGCAAAAAACTGGGATCAAAAAACGGAGCAATATCCAAATGAGTATGAACATCAATGAATCCTGGAGTTAATATATATCCAGTTCCATTAATAATATTCCGAGAATCCTCTCTTTCTTTTACATTCCCAACACTAATAATTATCCCATCTTTGATTCCAACATCACCATTATACCTTGGGGATCCTGTCCCATCAACAATGGTAACATTAATTACCACATAATCATATCTCAACCCCAACATGAGAAGAACACCAAAACTCATTATGTTTTATGGCAAATCAATGGATTTCTGATAATTCTTTTCAGATTTTGAACCGATTTTGTCGGGAGACTCAAATTTATCACAAAATTTCTTTACTAATTCTAACAAAAGTGATGGAATTGTATTCCATTCTGGCAAAATATGTCTGGATACTACATCACTCAAAATCTTTTTCTGAGCATTTATGATGCTCCTCAATCTTGATTCTTTTTTATAAACTGACATGCAAAATTCTAGCCCACTATTCTGGGGACAAATTGTAAACATTCGAATATTTCATAACAATAAAAATAATCCTTCACAAAACAATAATAAATTGAGTTTAGAGTGTGCTCCATTTTTGGGTCTCAGTTTACAATTTTTTTTGAAATGTTTTCAATTCACTGTAAAGTTTTACAGTTTTCAATATATTTCAATGGTTTCTTTTCAAAGTAACAAGATTTTTTGTTTGAGAATACAAAATATAATGATACAAGGAATATTTCCTTGAATAACCAAGAAGGGCAAAAAGACCACATTGTTTTTAGAATAGATTGGTTCTTTAGAATGTTATTGAATATGGAATCAGAAGTTGTTTTTGAGTTATGAAATGGGTGATAAAACTCATCATATAATAGTCTGAGCATTCGAGTGACAACTTTTCAATCCATGATATGTTCACGATAAGAATATTCGGATGGTCTGACACCGAAATATGGTAAATGAATTCTTGTTTATCATCATAAATGAGAAGAAACGAGAGATTTTGATTCATTATGAATTGGTGATAATATGGTAATCTCATCTTTGATCTATTGGTTTCAACATATTATTAGGAGCTGATACTATGTTAAACAACAGTACAAATAAATGAAATCAATGATTGAAATTATATTGGGAAAGCTTTAGGCCCAGATATATTTATTTTAGAATGAAAATTTTCAATAATAACCCCAGAAGGATCGGCCGCAAAGTTATTAATGTGAAAAGATTTCCCAATCAAACTTCTAAACTGTGATGAAAGAACAGAAACAGCTAGTTTTTCATTGGATTTTTTCAATGTTTTTTTCGAAATCGATATTTCAGGTGGTAAATGTATCTGGTTATCATTGGAAGATTCATCAGAATAAAGTGTCTCATTTTTGTTATAATTCTTATTATCCTTTTCATTCCAATTTATTTCTTTTTTATTCTTATGGGTTTGGTATACACTATATTTTTCTTTTTTAAAAGAGTCTCTTTGTTTGATGACAATCGATTCCCCATGTATCATCGAAACCGGATATTTTTCATCATCACTATCCTCTGAAAGAGTGTGGCTGAGAACAAATCCAGAAAAACGGGGTTTTGGGGAAAACAAAGCACAAATAGCTTTTTTTGGAGAAATATCTGTTTCAATATGAGTGTCATCATTGAGATCATATGAATCTGAACTCTCGATTTGATTAAACGCATCTGAATTTTCACCACTGAACCTATTTTCTATTATATTATTACTAATACCCTCATCAATAACATTGATTGGATCACTTTCATTATATGATTCACATTCAGATTCAACATTTTCTTCTGCATTTTGGTTAACTATCTCTGTTGATTCAGCTAATGGTTCGTTTAATTCCACAACAATGGAGTCATTTTGTTCAGCTCCGTGTAAAACACAAGAATAATCAGAATTTGAAGCTATTAAATCAATTTGCTGAGAAGTATATTCATCATTAATCTCAATTCCTATAAAATTTTGATCTTTTAAATCCTGCCTTTCTTCATTGATTTCAATATCGTTTCCAGATTTCTGTATTTCTGATTGTTGAAGCGACAGAAGTTCATTCATTGGAATTCTTTCTACACTATCATCTTCATCTTTTATGTTAGATTCTATTGAGGTATTTTCGATATTATTATGAACATAATTCTTATTGTTATAATTTATGATATCTGGCAAAATTATATTATCATTTTTCTCAAGAACAAAACATTGTTCATTTGTTCTACAAACATCTGATTCCATAACCACTTCAACACTGTGATCAATGTCAATGTCACTCGCAATTATTGTTTTCGAATTAGTTTTATCCGTGGCATTAGATAGATTCAAACAAATGGAATTGTTATTGGATATATTATCATCGAAACCACAAGAAGAATTCGGCTCATTTGGATAAACACATTCCTGTAAACCATTTTCATCTTGTATTAACATATCATTTGACTCTAATGTACAATTATCGAAATTATTATTTCCAGTTGAAATAACTTTCTCTAATTGACATTCATTATCAGCTGTTTGATGATTTATTATTTGTGGTGATATTTCAGGAATGATAGAAACCATCTCATTATCATTATTAGGTCCCTTAATTATAACTGGTGGTACCTTTCCTTTGGAATTATATGGAAAGTCTGGTAATTTTATCTGTGTACTTTTATTAGGAACATTCGGAGTTATAGAAGTGTCATAGAGAGTGTCTAATGAATTGATGGTATTATTATGCACATCATTTCTAATTGGTTCTTTGTTATTATTTCTTCTCAGCACTGTCATCCATTCTGGTAAATCAAATTTAATTTCTGGTGAATATATTGGAGGAGAACAGACACTTGATAATTTTTGACATTGTCCAATAGTAAAATCTCTTTGTTCTTCGATATTCGGAAAATTGTTGAAAGAGAATTCATGAGATTTATTACCATAATTATGAGACAATATATTATCAAAACTGGAGAATTCTCTTATTGATATTGGATAATGAGTTAAAAAAGAAAAAAAACTTTTCATGTTATCGCCATTCATACGATAGTAATCACACCTAATTTCCTTTGTTGAAGGGACAATAAACCTACGCATCTTTTCAAACAACCCGAGAATCTGAGGATTATTCTTTGGGTTTAATTTCAAAATATCTTCCATTGGAACCATCGAGGAAACCAGACTAGGTTTTGATAATAAAATATCATAAAATGAAAGAAGTTTCTCAAAAGAGGTAAAACTAGAGGATTCAATTGTTATTTCTTTTATATTTGGATGCCTAACTATCATTTCAGCGATTTGAATATCACCACAGTTTCCATAAAGTTCTAGTGAATGAATATTAGGATCTGAAATTATCTTTTCAAAGAGTCCAATATTTTCGGATAATTTCTCTCCCAGAGAAAATTGCAATCCCCACAGTCCTGCTGACTTAAAATGGTTGGAAATAGGTTCTAAAGCTGATATAGAATCTATACTAAAGCAATAAGCGATTCCTAAATATCTCAAGCAGTTATTGGATAAATATAGATGTATAAAATCATTAATATATGTACTGGTGATAATATTATAACTCCAATTCAATTCAATAATGGTTGATAATGGTGTTATGTCATGAGATTCTGTAAAAAAATTGACCAATTCATCTTGATGAATCTGCATTTTGGAAAGATCAAGTGAATACATTAGTTTAAGCTTTGATATTGCCCTATGCAATCCAAGAAGTGATGTTGAGCTAAATATTGAGTTTGAAATAGAAAGCAATGAAAGATTTTCGGGAAAGTCGGGAAATTCAGTTACAGTTGATATATCTATGTTCGATAATATCAATTGAGTGAGTGAACTTGATTGAGGGATTAAAAACTTAGTTTGGAATCTGAGAATATTAAGACTCTTTTTGATTGCAAGTCTGTATATATATTGAAGTTTGGAAGCGATTTGGACAAAAACATAAAAAATATCAATGATCTCTTCAGGTGGTGCATTAATGTTACAAATTTCAAGAATCTCTAAATACTGAAAACAATAGCCAGATAATAATACTTTTCCAATATCTTTCGTTTTCTTTAAATTAATAGATTGTTTATCAATACATAGTCTTTGAATTGGATTTTTATAATTCTTCATCTCATTTAGAAACCCGAACAACCTATTAAGATTAGAAAAACAATTTGAAAATATCCAAGAGTTAACTTTGGGAGCGTGAATTCGATTTATTTTCAATAGCTCGTAAGCGTAATCGCTATAGTTTTCAAGCTTGACGCATCTTATTGTACTCGAATGCTTGATCAAGTACTTCAAAAATATGCTTGAGATATGAGGAGCATAACCATTCAATGCAATCATTGAAACGTTATTAAGAATTGATACTTGATTTGCAAAATTAACCAAATCATTGCAAACTTGAATACTTGAATCGAGATATAATGATGAACTTAGAGATATATCAATCTTTTCAAATAACTTTCTGATGGAAGAATCCCCAATGGCATTATCACAATAATTAAGCAAATCATATCGATATAATGACGATTGAAAGTTGTCTAAAGCACAGTTTGTGTCAAATCCTACGAAATTGATGTTCATTGGGCTTGAATTATGCAAATTATATAATAAAACAAGCTTGCATATATCCTTAGCAATAATTGTTGGATCTAAAATCGAAAAAACATTATTTTCATTATGACAAATAATTAATGTTTGATCACAAACTTCAACAAGTTTTAATTCATGAATTGGTAATATATTTTCAACAGAATAAGATTTTCCAAAAATTCCAGATTCATTTAATATAAATATGGCAAATTTGGTGGAAACAAGAACAATTGTCCTGGGTTTGTTTTTGGGAGATGTTATTTCGGAATATAGAGCATTCATAAAAACATTAGCGAAATCTGGAATTAGTTTTTCTATTTTAGAAAGTTCTGTGAATTGTGTGTTTTTCATTAAATAAATTTAGAGTTTAATATTGAGCATTCCTGCATATTTCCTAAGGATTGATGAGTCTGGGAATTGTTGAACAGCGGCAACATATATCTGTTCTTTGTTTTGGGCACCACATAGCATGGCTAAAGCAGCAATTCTCTCAACCAATGTCCTGTTATCTGGGTGAGCACCTAATACATTCATTAAAGTTGGCAGAGATGATTTGGATTCTTTGATATCATTAATCATTCCAACTTGAGAAGCGCTATATAAGAAAGCAACCATGTTAGAACAGATCTTGGAATCAATTGTGTACATTGCTAAAGTTAATGAGGCGAGCTGAATAGCACGAGTTGAACGAGCTGCCTCAACAGCGAAGTCAACACCAAGAGCAAGGCAAGCAAAACCATTGGACACAACGTCGGGTGCACGTGATTTCTTCATTATTATTGGAACAACGACCTCAAATAATTTCTTGCATTGTAATTCAATCCCTGAATCTGCAGGAAGATCATCTCTGATAACTAATCTCAAAAGAACACGGCTAATTGCGATTAATGAATTCACAACCATTTCTTCAGAAATGTCACCAATTATATAATCGAGAATCCATTTCAAAGCGCCTCTTTCAAAAACAATATCAGCAATATCGGGTACATACGCAATTCTCGAAAGAACTTTAATAGCTCCTTCAGTTTGATGGGATAAAACAGCATCAACAACATCTTTTCTAGCAATTGGCAATATATCTTGAGGGGTTACAGCTATTGAAAAAAGAATAAAGAAAGCGGACTCAATTGCTTCAGAAGTAATGCCAGCACTTAATGATGAACAAATTGGATCAATCATGCTTTTATCTTCAAACTCTTTGAACAAAAATTCAGGAGAGCAATGAAGGAACTGAAGACATAAACTCAAAATTTGAGAATTCTTATCATATCGAATCATTATATCACGAATGTCGGTTATCAACCCATATACAGTCCCAACATGCTTAGCTGACATTGATATTAAGCTTTTCAAACATGCAATGATAACATCAGGATCAGTAACATATACAGTCATGATAGCATATGGAATCATACAAGCATTTGTATCACTAAACTTGGTCAGTGTTTCATTTGAGAATTTAGAGTTGACAACATCGTTAGAAAACTCTTGAAGTTTGGAAATGATAAAACCCTTGTCATGAAGACTCTTGATAATCTCATTAAAAACGGTCATTTCTGCATCATCTTGTGATAGCTTTGGAAATCCACAAGACTTCAAGAACTGTTCAAAATTAGCAACATGGGCAGGGTCTGGAAGGATACTGATTGCATCTTTGAAAGTGATCATTGCATCATAACACTTGTCCATAGAGTCATCTATTTGAGCTTTTCGTACTAAAGCATTGCAAAGTGCAGCAACAAGTGGATTCCTTTGTTTTTCTTCAATGTTCATCATTTTGATTGTATCAATTGATTTTTTAGAAACCACATTCTCGATTGCTTTAGCAGCATCATTTGAAGCATCTTCTTTTTTATTAGTTAATAAATAGCAACCGCTTCTATTAATCAGACTGTTGATTTTCATTATTACCATTTCTTCCCTAAACGTTGGAATATTATCAATAACATTAGAAAAATCAGTTATCGCGTCATTATACTTCTTTTTTGACATCTTAGAAATTCCAGACTCATAAACAGAACTAAAGTCCATGTTTGTGTTTGACCATCCAAGGGTAATTTAGTAACAATAATCGTTCTCTATAATTTACCCTTTAAAAACTTCAAAGCATCTTTTTGTGATATGGAATCCATCGAAGTATTCAGAGAGTCATAGATTTTTTGGATTATCACCCTTGGTGCTTCGAAAAGAGGTAGTTCGATGGGGTTGTCATTGTTTCTTGGAGCAAATAAATATAAACTGGGTTCATTAATTGATTCAGGAAGAATGTATGGTCTCAAATTGTATTTTAGACTGAACATATACGTCTTAATTCTTTTAGATTTTTTGAAAACTTGATTTACAATAGATATACTGGATAAATTATACCTAAAGTAAGAAGGATCTCCAAAAAACACAATTGAATCATATTGGTTATTATAAACTAACTCTTCAAAACTGATTGCAGATATTAATGGAATCGATGATATTCTATATGATAAGCTACGATCAATTTTTGTTAATTCAATTGTTTTCCTCATCCATTGACGTATCATGTAAAAACTATGAGGATTTCCAATGTAGGGAATTGAGAAATGCAGTTTATCATTCATATTATTATTGAATAGGAAATAGTAGGGAATTGTTGAATTAGATAATCCATATAATAGTGGTATATTTGAGCATTTCATAAAATCACATATGTGATATTTTATTCCTGAGCCATATATTCTTGCAATATCCTGAAACATATTTGCTACATCATTTCGTTGATGATAGTCCTCTTGATTTATAATTGCCCCTAAAACCCATCCATCTAGTATTGATCCAAAAGATGGACAATTTTGAACATAAGTAAAAAATGGTCTAAGCCTTCTCTTCATCTCATTATGAGATGGATTCTTGAGAAATAAAACTTTGCCATCGAATTCCCTGATAATTTGAACCATATTGATTGATTCAAACCCAATTTCTTGGGCTAATTCGGATTTAAAAACATGATAAACAGGAACTGATATATCAATTGATCGTACCATTTCATTGATATTATTCACAAAAGGATCATCAATCGGAGAGTAAAAAACAACTGCTGATGACGCTAAATGAGTTGCTTTCACATATTCGCTTAAAGAATTCAAAACATGTACATTTGGAGATGGTTGTATCATTTTCTCACAAATAGAATGCAGATCCTTCTCATTCCACTCCCCAAGATAATAACCAATATTTCGACTGTATCGATGAAACGAAATCTGAGGTATTTGATAAATTGTAATATCAGAGAGCGTGTGTGGAATCTTTTCGACATTAATAGAGAAAAAATTGATCGAATTATGATACTCTTTCGATAATGCCTCAAAAATTCCAAGTGCCTTCTTATTCTGAAAATGATAATCATCATAAAGAATTACAAAAGCAAAATTGCTGTTCAATATCAAGTCCTTTGTATGGAAACTGTCAATATCGTGAACAACACTATAACACAGGCGTACCAGCAACAACATCTTTTTTAGATCAAATGTCTGTTGTAAAGATCCGGAGAATCTGACAAAATCTGACAATTCGGGTGCGGTTTTGCCAATGATTCCTTTGATAATTCTTGGTGTTTGTGCCGCTGTTGCTCTGACCGGAACCATTTGCCAGAGCTTGCGAGACAACCACACTGTTAATCAAGTCAACTACATTCCCCCGACAGGTGCTTCTTTTGCGAAATATGCTGCATCATCAGCTTCTCAAATAATGACTGTAGCACAAACTAAAGGCCCTGCATTAATTAAAATGTATATTGATAAAATTACAAAATTATTGCCTGCCGATTTGCAATCTAAGAAACAAGAGTATATTGATGCGTTAACGGACCTTTACGATTTTGAAGGATACACAATGAAGGATGCTTATAAAGCTGCCACAGCTACATTTTTCTCCAACCAAACTGGAAAATTCTACCTATTTTCTTACATCTTTTCTCCAATTTCTTCATCACAGATGACTGTTCATACCTATGATATTGTTGCCAACTTTGTTATGCCAAAATCATTCATCGTTATCGAAACAACTTCATCCAATTCATGGAGAACAAAGACATCTCAATCTATTGTTGAAAAGCCATTATCATTAACAACACAATCGATTATCGACGCTGTATCAATGGTTATTGCACCTGCTCTTCAAGGATACATCGAGATTCCACAAGATTTTGCTTCTCACTTCTCAAAGCAAGGACTTACCGAGCGTGGAGATTATCCATCCATTCCTTCTAGTTTCAAATAAAAATCTTTGAGTTTTATACGAATTTGGATGCAAAGTCCATTTTGTCCTGGGTGTATGGGGGATATCTGCTTTCAAAATCAAAGAAAGTGCTGTGTGTCATTACAGGTTTCATGTGACTGAGACTCTTGAAACCGAATTTTCCATGATATTGTCCCATACCGGAATTACCAACACCACCAAATGGAGTATCTTGAGATGATACATGGAAAACAACGTCGTTTACAAGAATAGCACCAGATGATGTCCTCTTTGTGAATAAATCAGCTGTGGCGGAATCAGATGAGAGAATATAAAGAGCCAATGGTTTCTCTCTGGCGCGGATGAATTCAATTGCAGCCTCTCGGTTTTCAACAGAAATAATTGGCAGAACAGGTCCAAATATTTCCTCGGTCATCAGTTCAGATTCAAGTGATGGATTAACAATGATTGTTGGTCCGATGTACAACCTCTCAGGATCACGATGACCCATTACCACCACATTGCCACCACTTGTATCAATTACGTTACACAGCCTATCATAGTGTCTCTTATTTATGATATGAGTCATATTATCATTGAATTGTGAAACATCACCATAAAATGCTTGAACAACTGACTGAACCTTTTGAACAAATTCATCGAATATTGATGAATGTACGAGACAATAATCAGGGGCAACACATGTTTGACCACCATTGAACATTTTCCCAGAGATTAACCTTTTCACGCATTTCTCAAGGTGTAGTTCTTTATCAACAAAAACAGGAGATTTCCCTCCAAGTTCAAGTAAAACAGGAGTTAAATATCTTGCGGCGGCAGTCATAACTGATTTCGCAACTGAAGGTGAACCTGTGTAGAAAATAAAATCAAATCTGCATTCAAGAATACTGGTGCAAATTGATGTTGGACCACAGATGACTTTGATTGCATTGTTATCCATATATCTTGGAATTAGGGTCTGATAAAGACGAGCGCATGCTGGAGTATTGCTTGATGGCTTCAAGACACAAGCATTTCCTGCAGCAATTATTGGTATCATAGTGTCAATTCCCATATTAATTGGGTAATTAAACGGTATAAAATCACAAACAACACCATATGGTTCGGGCACCAGCTCTGTACCACCAGGATACAAAATCCACGGATTACTTATGGATTTTGGCTTCATCCAGGATTTGAATTTGCCCATTGTATGTTGAATATCAGAAAGTGACGACAAAATCAGCATTTTTGCTTCATATAAATGAGATCCTAAATCTTCATGTAGAGCAGCAATCCATTCATCCATGTGAAGCTTCAATACTTTGGAAAGCCCTTCCAATTGCCTCTTCCTCCATTCATACGGTAATGTTGCACCTGTGTCAAAATAACTCCTTAAACCCTTCACTATATCAGGAATATCTTCGACCCTAATGTCACTTGGTGTTGATTCCATAACACAAAATGATACAACAAAATGATCGGATTGAATTGATAGAAAACAACCCGCCAGACTTGATCTGACCAACTTAGTGTATTTTGGTGACCTTCCCTTCGATAACAATAGGAATTTTTGGGTGCAAAAATGGCTCAAGATCTGTGCCAATGTGTATTGAAAGAAGAAGTGGTACTTCGTCCCATCTCATTAAAAACTTGGTGAGAGTTCGAAAAGACAAAGAATTAATGAGTTTCAATGTATGCACTTTGAGCTTCCGAACTACTTCAGCAAGTTCTTGATCATTTGTTATTCTTGAATAGCTTATATTTAAGGTTAAAATGTTGGTAATATATGATGATGCATTATGTAATTCACTAATTTTGATTGATTGTATATCGAGATAAACAACATTTTCAATACAACAAAACAACTCGATTAATCCGGCAGCTTTTGAGTCACATGCACCTATTAACAGTTTGTCTATTAATGTTTTTTTATGAACTTGAAAATTTGCAGGTTTTTTGAATAGAGTATTTCCAGAGAGATCCAATTCATCAAACATCATCACACCTTTTGAAAGCAAAGAGATAATTGCAATATTTGACCTTTTTGATAAATGACACATTCTTAGTTTAAGGGTTTTAATGCAACTTTGATTTCTTTCCATCTCTTGAAAGAATAGAAAACCATTTGAGTCTCCAATTTCATTCGCTGAAAGATTCAAAAACCTGAGAGAATTGGATTCTGAGCAAGCATTTAGTATAAGATTGGATTTAAAACGTAGATAATTATATGATAAATCAAGAAACTCAAGCTTGGAAATGATGGGAACAATAATATCAATATCTTGTTCAGATATATTGGAATTACTAAGTGTAAGCGATTTTAGATTCATATTCAAAACAAATGACAATGAGAACTTCGTTAATCCATGATTAGAAAAAAATAGTGATTGAATATGAGGAGGAGAATCAGAAAATAAAAATGTTGCCATCTCACTTGAAAGGTCAGGATCAGAGTTCTGATGAATAACTTGTGCTGATAAATCCCACCATATTATTTCGGGTTTTTGAAGCAGTTTGCGGACTATTTCAGCTGATGGATAATCCCAATGTAAAGCTCGTAATGAAATAGAGTGAAGGGAAAGTGAGGAAATTGGATTTAAAAAATCAGAAGACGGCTGAAAAAAGTTTCCATCAAGAGCTATACTCTTAATATTAGTATTTGGGATAGACAAAAGAAGCTTGGTGATCCCTTCTGAACCAATAGCATTCAGAGCAATGTCAAGATACTGAAGTTCAATAATTGGACAAGAATTAAAGAATGTGCATATAGAATCACATCCTTTGGGCCCCAATCTATCATCCCGAAGAGATAAAAACTTAATCTTGGAATGGAGAAGGAATTCCATAATTGAATCAATTTGGGTTGGTTTCAACCTTGAATGTGTAATCTCAAGGTATGTAAGAGTTTGTGGTAAAACTCCATATAGAGGCTCATCTATGTTAGCCGAGGAAATACTCAATTTAGTGAGAGTAAGAAACTTTGAAAAATCAATTATCTTGTCACAGGTTAAAATGCTACAATAAGATCTGACAAATGAGCTTTTCATGAACCTTAAATCACACTCGATTAAAGAATTTGCAATTCTATTTTCATCTGAGTCGATTTGCTTTTCAAATAAAGTTGAAAAAGGACTATAAGATGACACTTGGATATTTGAAGAACAAAACCTTGGATATATACTCGAAATACTAAAGTAAGAGACCAAAAAATCAATATCAAGCTGAGATATTGGAATAGAATTGATAAAGAATTCTAATAAATGATAAGGGATCTGATCTAGCAATTCCTTTTCCATTTGAGATACATTTATTGCAATATATTCGATTAATTTAGTTGAAAGAATGTCAATTCCTAGATATAGTGTACATTTCAATAGATTATTAACATCAAACATACCCAAATCTGGAAAAATACCATTTTTTTCGTATATTTCCATTAATTCAAATACTTCCTGAACTGTTTTCGAGTTAAAAGGAACAGCAAGCATACGAATTGGGTTTTCCAGGATATATTTTTTCCCAAATAACACATTAATAAAAGAAAAAATTATTCATGAATCAATTTTATTACTGGTAATAAAAAATTTTGGTTTTTAAACATACTTAATCCAGAGTTTTTGCTCCCACTTTGCAGTATTTGGATTGATTCCACTTAAAAAACAAATATTAATACTTAGGCTATTCTTTAGATTTCATTTCCATCATATTGAGCTAATATAGTTTGCCACAAAACACCGTTTTAGTGAGTCTCCAACCAAAAAGCAACATCATAATGACCATTTTTTAAAGCTAATTGGTAAGGAGTTAGGTTATATACAATACCACAACATTTAGCGTCTCTGCATATATATCTGCATTTCGATCGACTAGAAACTCAACAACACTAAGATGACCATATTGAGCAGCTAAATGAAGGGGAGTTTCTTTATACCGAATAATATAAAATCTATTGTAATGGCATTTATATCAACCATTCGACAAACTAGATATTCAACAGCCACCCTGTGGCCATACTCAGCTGCACAATGAAGAGGAGTTCTACCAAATGAATAACAGTTTCATTCTTGGTTTTTGCGTTTATGTTTCCTTTTTGGCATAATAGACACTCTATAATACTTATAAAACCATTTCTTGAACAACAATGCAATGGAGTCCACAAAAAATTCAAACATTAAAATCAATGTTCTCTGCATTGATATTTGCATTTTGTTTGATTAGAAATTTAACAACACTGAGATGTCCGTTTTCAGCAGCTAAATGAAGAGGAGTATAGTTAAAATTGAGAATTCTGCCATATAACCAACTACATTAATATCAACTTTCTGATTAACTAAAAAATTAACAACATGAAGATGGCCATTAGAGGCAGCATAATGAAGGGGAGTATATTTTTACAAAATCATATGTCATCTTTGGTTTTTGGATAAATATTAGCACTGTGAATTAATAATTTTTCAATGACGCAAACATGACCATTAAATGATGCCATGTGAAGAGGAGTCCAATCAAACCAATCACATTAAAATCATCAGTAGAAACATTTACATCAGCTTTCTGATCAATGAGATATTCAACTATTCTAATATTTCCTTTATAAGAAGCATAATGAAGAGGTGTATATTTAATTATGATAACTTTATATTAAGAGTTGTTGAGTTTATGTCTGATCCACTTAAAACTAAAAATGAAACAACACAAAGATGATCATAATAAACAGCCATATGAAGAGGAGTCCAATCAAATCAATCTTTATAAAATTATTGTTTTTTGCTTGAATATTAGTTTTTTGATATACAAGATATTCCACAACTCCAATATGACCTTCTTGAGCAGCTAAATGAAGAGGAGTTTCATTGCTAATCTATACTTAAAATTGTTATTTTTTGCATTTACATCTGCATTTTGATTAACAAGATACTTAACAACACATAGATGACCTTCTTGAGAAGCTAAATGAAGAGGAGTTTCATTGCTAATCTATACTTAAAATTGTTATTTTTTGCATTTACATCTGCATTTTGATTAACAAGATACTTAACAACACATAGATGACCTTCTTGAGAAGCTAAATGAAGAGAAGTTTCATCAATTATTAAAACTTATCATCATTATCTTTTGAATTTACATCAACTTTTTTATTAAACAGGTAATCAACAACACTAAGATGACCATATTGAGCAGCTACATGAAGGATGGTTTGACCTCCTTCATTTTTTGAGTTCAAGTCAACTCCATTTTCATAAAAAAAATGCAACAAATCTAAGTTATTAAAACTAGATGCCAAAAATATCAGTCTTGGGCCCCATAGCAATAAATCAATTGAATGGAGACACAGTCTAACTATTTCAATTGATCCTCCGCAAATAGAGCATTCTATTACTTGTTGGTCAATTTTATACTGATTTGTTTCCAATAAGTATTTGAAACATTTTATTGACCCAAAAAATCCACAATAGCCAAGCCAATCAATGTCAAGGCTGATGATATTCTCAATTTCATATACATGCGCTTTATTTTGGAAAAAGCTTGGGTCATGAAAAAAACTGCGAATATGATCAATGTCATCAAATCGAAGGCAGTAATCAATTGTACCTGGTGAATAACTAGTTTCAATCAGTTTCTCTATTATTTCATATGGATTTAGACAAATAGTATTACCTTCCGGAAAACTAACATGAATCATTTGTTTTGAAAAATCTATTATATCAGCGATTCCATTTCCAAAATCATTGCTGTTATATATTTTTTTATCAATCAAATGGCTGACAAATAGACAATTCTTCTTTAAAACTTTTTCTAAGAATTTTTCTCTAAATCTTTGCATTTTTAAGTATTTTTGATGAAGTGCAATAACCAATTCATATTGTTGAGGTCTTAATCTGCTTAAATTGATTAATGTATTGATTATAAAGTCAGAATCATCAATTTCTATAATATTATCAGTCTTTCCATCCCTAAAAAGGGAGAGTTCATATGCAATCAAGGAATTCATTAGATATTTCAAAATGACTTAAGGTAAATTTCTCAAATCTGATGTAAAGTGCTAAATCAATTGAATTGGTAACAATGCTAAATGTACAAAGAATTCATCCATATAACACAATTACATTCATTGATGATAAATTCACATATAAAGTGAGAAATAATCATGATAGACCAAATAAAATTATAAATAACAACAAAATAATAATAATCCTATTCAACTCTTCAATCAATATAGAGACCATCAGTAGTAATACATAGTAGGCTCCCAGAAGCTTTTTTGAGTTTTTCAAAATAGCTACGTAATTCGTTATAAATTACTCCTGCGAGGCGCAGCCGAGCTAGTAATGCGTGTACGAACAGGTAGTAGCTA
>Ga0074193_1000773_pt1 | contig 47853 bp, 45 predicted proteins | sample EPASupsiteHSE605_FD_64523 | JGI IMG/M metagenome (GOLD analysis project Ga0074193, IMG submission 64523) | Bioremediated contaminated groundwater from EPA Superfund site, New Mexico - Sample HSE6-05 | ecosystem: Environmental > Aquatic > Deep subsurface > Groundwater > Contaminated ...
CAAATTTTTGTAAAGTAACATTTAATCCTCTAGCTTTAAGCAGTCTCCCTAATGAAGCTGCTGTTATTCCTTTACCTAATGAAGAAACAACTCCTCCTGTAATAAAAATATACTTTGTCATCTCATCCTCCTACGTTTATAAATCTTATAATATATTTAATTTTCTACAATTATTAATTAATAATAAAACAAAAAATCGCTACACTTTCACTATGAGCTTAGTATAGAATCTTTTACAAAAAAAGAGAGACTAAAAAAGGGGTTTTTTTTTTAGTCTCCATTGATCTATTTCTATATACATGTCAGCTGTTATTTATTGTACGAACCAATAAAACAACATTATGTAATATTTAGTTGTAGTTAAAAATTTATTATAAAACAAAATTTTATTATTTACTAACCAATTTTATATTAAAATATATAAAAGGTCAATGATTTTTTTAAAAATTTTATTTTAATGTTGTACTATTGAATAAAATTATGCATATACATTTATAAAAGAATGCAATCTATTATCTTATAAGGTAATATGCGCTAATATTCAAGTTAAATCAATCAATGAATGTTAGCTAAACTTATCCAATGGCTAATTTAAAACGATATTAGCCAAAAGGTAATATTAATAAATAAAATACCAAGCATTTAAAAGGAGGATTTAATTTGTTTAAATTATCGAGCGATACTTTTATTATTAACGAAATTATTGATTCAAACACTACTGAAGCTTTATTAGAAAATGAAATATTTATTTCTGAAGACATGCCAAATATTGAAAAAATAATCTCAACTGAAGGAAAAATAAAAATTAACAGTGTTTCTGTTCATTCTAACAATGTAACTGTTAATGGAGACTTAATTTATAATGTTATATACCGTTCAAACGATGAAGAAGTTTCAGTAGCTTCAATGTCTGGAAAAATTCCATTTTCTGAAGAAATACAAATGCCACTAGCAACAGAAAATATGGAAGCAGTAGTGAATTCTTATATTGATTACATTGATTCAGAGTTGTTGTCAGAAAGAAAGTTCTTAATTAAAGCTGTTGCAAATATTGATGTTGAATTAATTTATAAAAGACCTGTAGATTTCATTTGCAGTCTTGAATCAGATGGAAGTTTTCAGGCGAAAACTAAAAATGTAGTTTATACAGATGTTGTATCTCATACATCTGAAGATATTACAGTAAGTGATTCCATTGAATTAAATCAAAGCACAAATAAGATTACAGGTATATTGAAATCTGATTGTGATGCTTATATTACAAATGTTGATGTTATGAATGATAGAATGCTTGTTGAAGGTATATGTAAAGTTGGATTCTTATATACAGAAGATAATAATTTGAATACAACCAGTTATGCTTCAGAAGAATTTCCTTTTACACATTACATAGAATTAAAAAATTCAAACGTTGATATGCTTAGAGATATTAATATAACTTGTAAAGACTTAGCTCATACAATAGATGAAAACTACGACAGTGAAGATAGAATTATAACATTTACAGCAAATTTTACTATTGATGCTAAACTTTATGATACCGTTGAAAAAAATATTATTTTAGATGGTTATTCAACAAATTCTGAAGTAGAAATTGATTCAACTAAAATCAATTTAGTTTCAACCAAAAATATTAAAGATGTAACAGTTAAATATGAAAACAATTTTGACGTAATGACTGGAACAATAAAAGATATTTATACTGTAGATATTAGTCCTAAAATTTCTGAAAAAAGAATTTATGACAACAAATATGTAGTAGATGGATTTTTAGATGTAAATTTATTATATTTAAATGGTGATGTAAATAAGATAGACAGGGCATATGTATCAATGCCATATACTGCTACCGTTGATTTAACAGATGCAGAAAAAGACTGTGACTTAATTTCTGATGTAAAAATTTCTAAATGCAGTGCATATAGGAAAGGAAATAATTCAGTTGTGGTTAATTGTGACATAAGAGTAGATATGAAATTTAAAAAAAACGATGAAATTTCTGTAATACGAAATATTAATGAATTAGGTCCAATAGATTTCAGCAAAATGCCAAGTTTGATTTTCAGAGTAGTTCAACAAGGTGAAACAGTTTGGGATATTGCTAAAAATTACAATGTATCAATAAATTATTTAAAAGAGCTAAATGAGTTATCTCATGATGAAGCTTTAACACCAGGAAAGAAAATTATAATCGCTAGAAAAGTATAAGAGTCAATGCAGAATTAAGAATGCAGAAAGCAAAATTATATAAAAAAACAAGATTTGTGCATTGCACAAATCTTTTCTTTTAATTCTCATTTCTGCATTTCTGCATTCTGCATTATTGTTACTTTTGTATATTGCCAAATTTTGTGTATTGGCCTATCCATGCAAGTTCTACTGTTCCTACAGGACCGTTTCTTTGTTTAGTAATGATAACTTCTGTTATACCCTTTTTTTCAGATTCTTCCTTGTTATAATATTCATCCCTGTAAAGCATCATAACTACATCGGCATCTTGCTCTATAGCTCCAGATTCTCTTAAGTCTGACATTATAGGTCTATGGTCTGTCCTAAGTTCAGGCGCACGAGACAACTGTGAAAGAGCAACGACAGGACAATTTAATTCTCTTGCCATCGCTTTTAATCCTCTAGATATATCCGAAATTTCTTGTTGTCTATTATTGCTGTTTTTACCATTGCCAGACATTAATTGCAAGTAGTCGACAATGACTAAATCTAATCCTTTTTCTATTTTCAGCCTTCTGCATTTTGACATCATTTCAAACAATGTTATTGAAGCAGTATCATCTACATAAACTTTATAATTTGATATAACACTCATTACAGATAAAAGTCTATTCCAATCTTCATCATCTAAATTACCTGATCTCAGTTTGCTGCTTTCAACCATGGATTCCATGCTTATAATTCTTTGAACATATTGTTCCTTTGACATTTCCAAACTGAACAATGCAACAGAAACACCTGTCTTAACTGCATTTATTGCAATATTAAGAGCAAGAGCTGTTTTACCCATAGATGGTCTGGCTGCCAACAAAATTAAATCTGAGCGTTGTAATCCAGCTGTCATTCTATCAAGGTCTTCATAACCAGTTGAAATTCCAGTAATACTTCCTTTGCTCATAGCTCTTTCTTCGAGCTGATTAAACACTTCAAGCAAAACATCTTTTATTTCAACAAAGCTGTTTACACTTCTATTTTGAGAAATTGAAAAAATTCTAGTTTCAGCAAGCTCAATTATTTTTTGAACTTCTTCATTTTCTTTATATCCTTTTTCAATTATTTCATTTGATGCGCTAATAAGTTTCCTAAGAGTAGATTTTTCTTTTATTATATTACAGTAGGCTTCAACATTTTTTGATGTTATAATATTTTCTGTCAATCTAGCTAAGTATTCAAATCCACCTACATAATCTAATTTTTCTCTTTTTTTCAATTCTTCTGATACTGTTAGAACATCAACAGGAATATTCTGCATATTTACATCTTTTATGCTTTCAAATATTTCTTTATTTGATTCATAATAAAAATCCTCTACACTCAAAAGATTAATAATCTTTTCAACTGCAGTATGATCTAATAAAGCAGATGCCAACACAGTTTGTTCAGCTTCAGAATTGTGTGGAGGAACCTTACCAAAATTTATTAATTCAGACATATAGTCACACCCTCTTATTTTTCCGTAACTATAACCTTAATTTTAGCTACTACTTTTGGATGAAGTTTAACCTTACAAGAATATTCTCCTACAGATTTAATTGTTTCATCAAGTTCAAATTTTCTTTTATCAATATTCATACCACTTTTTTCTTCTAAATTTTCAGCAATTTCCTTAGTTGTTATTGAACCAAACAATTTACCATGTTCACCAGCTTTAGTTTTAATAACAACAGTAACCTTCATTAGTTCTTCTTCTATTTTTTTAGCTTCTTCAAATATTTCTTTTTCTTTTTCTTCTTGTTGTTTCTTAGCATTTTCTAAATTTTTTAAATTTGAAGGAGTAGCCTCTATAGCTAACTTTTTAGGAAATAAGAAGTTATTAGCATAACCATCTTTTGCATTAATTAGTGCACCCTTTTTCCCTACATTTTTTACATCTTCTAATAATATTACTTTCATTTATTTTCACTCTCCTTTTTATATCTGCTTATAGCTTCGTATAACTCTAATTTTGCTTTATCCATATCTTGTGTTTGGATTTGTGCTCCAGCCATGTTAAGATGACCTCCACCGCCTAAAAATTCCATAATAAGTTGAACATTTATTTGACCCATAGAACGTCCGCTTATGTTTATGTAATCTTTATTTCTTACAAGTACGAAACTTGCTTTAACATCCTTTATTGTTAATAGTTCGTCTGCGCTTTGAGCAGCTATTACGTTTGAATTTTCAGCTAAATCGTCTATGTAAGATATTGCAACATCACCAAATATTATTTCAGATTTTTCTATTATTTCTGTTTTCTTTTTCATAGAATCCAAACTTTCATTGAAAAATTCCTTAACATCCACAGTATCCGCTCCATTTCTCCTTAAAAAAGATGCAGCTTCGAATGTTCTAACTCCAGTTTTAAATGTAAATGAATTTGTATCAACTACTATTCCTGCCATAAGTGAATCAGCTTCAAATTTTGTTAATTTAATATGGTCATCCATATATTGAATAATTTCTGAAACAAGTTCGCATGTAGATGAAGCATATGGCTCAATGTAGTCTAGCAATGTATTTTCAATATATTCCTCACTTCTTCTGTGATGGTCTATAAGAACTACTTTTTCAGCTTTATTCAATAGTTCAGGAGCTTCAGTATAGCTTCCTCTATGTGTATCAAGCACAATGCATAATGTGTTTTGATCAATAAGGCTTAAAGCTGTATCTGTATCAATTAATGATTCTATATAATGTGGATCTTCAGCTTTCATTCTTTCATGCATATTTTGCAAAGCATAATTTATTGTATTCAATACTATATATGCTTTTTTACCTCTGCTTTTAGCTATGCTGTATAAACCTATAGATGCACCTAAACTATCCATATCACCTATTCTATGACCCATAATAATAACATTTGAGCTTTGGTCTACAATCTGGCGAAGAGCATAAGATATAATTCTAGCTTTAACTTTAGTACGCTTTTCAACAGCCTTACTTTTTCCTCCATAAAATTTAACAGAGTTTATTTTTTTAACAACTGCTTGATCTCCACCTCTACCTAAAGCAACATCCAATGCTCCTTTAGCATATTCAACTAGCTGTCCGAGATTTTTCGCAAAAGCTCCAACACCAATACTTAAAGTGAAATAATAATCAGCTGTACCTTTTATTGTTTTAACTTCTTCAAGCATAGAAAATTTCTTTGTTTCTAAAGATTCAAGATATTTATTTTCTATCATCATGAAAAATCTAAATGTATCGTATCTTACAACAAAACCATTCATTTCAGTTGCATATTTATTAAGTATTTTTTCTACTTCAGCAGTCATTGCAGACTTTACGCCTTTATCCATCTTTTCAGATATTTCGTCATAATTATCTATTTGAATTAACATTGCTATTGGACGTTCATCATTATATTTAGTTTTAAGATTTGAATATACGGTATTATCAACCCAATATAATACGAAAGATTTACCTTCTCCAAATTTTCCTTCTTTAAGTACATTGTATGGTACATTATAACTTTTAGAAATTTGTAAAATTTCCAAATTGTTTATTATACCATCTTTATTTAAATCAAGAGATTTAAGAGGAAAATCAGAATAATAATCAGTAATACTTTCTATTTCATCTTCTTTAGCTCCAAGCAAATCTTTAAATTTAGAATTGTACCAATGCAATTTTCCTTGAGCATCAATTATACAAATAGGCATAGGAAAATTAAAAAAGGAATTAACAGATAAATTTTCAATATTATTTGTATAATCTATCATGTACCTTTTAAGTTCTTTTTCTCTGCCTAATTGTTTTCTAAAAGTGATTGCTGAAATAAATAGCAAAGTCGTTCCAGAAGCAATGGCATAAAAATATAATCTTTCAATTAGCAAAACTACTGTAAGCAAAGTTATTACAATAAAATAAACAAAACTATCATCTTTTAGAAACTTAGGAGTTTTAATATTATCCAAATTGATACCTCCATTACATAGTAATTATATAATTTTATGCCTTATTTTCCTCAGATCAAATACTAAGTCTACAATTCCTACCAATGCAAGTGCTTGTGCAAAACCTGCTATTAATATAATTGATATTAAAATTACGGTTCTTCCTAACTTGTTAATGTTAAGTTTTGTTAAAAAAAACTTTACAACAGCAAATCCTTGAACAAACATTGCCATATAGCAAATCATAAATAAATTCATCTGAATTACTAAAACATTTATTTTAAATACGCTCAGTAAAAATGATAACAGCAATAATCCTGCCATGGCTAATATGAATGTATTTGGAAATGAAAAGTAACTCAATCCTTCATGTTTTCTTATTTCAATTTTAAATCTCTTAGCAAATTTACTAACAGCAAAATAATTAATTGCCGACATTAAAACTGATGAACTAATTAACATAGAAGGAAATTGCTGACTTATGAAAGTAGTCATTGCAATGCTGGTATCTTCAATGTATTTTAAAGTATCTTTAAATTTATCTGCATCCATATTATCTGCAGTCTTTGTCAATATATCTCTGTACATATTGAAACTTTCATTAGTCATTTGAACCATTTGTTGAATAAAATTAATACCCATTAAAAATTGCATCAACAATATCATTATTACAAATGAAATCATAAATGCTGCTGAACCATACAAAATCGTTTTATTCGGTTCTACATCTTTGCATATTCCATATGAAAGTGCAATAGCTAAAGGAGAAAATAATACAATGAATGAAACTCCTATTTGTACGCCTAAAAGCATAGTAATTATTAAATCTGCTGCTACTAAAGATAATATAGCATATTTTATACCTCTTCTTTTAGCTAATATTATTGCCGGGACGGGGTAAAAAAACATTAACAGCGATATCAAAAACGTCGATATATAAGCAAATATTACAAGTATACCAGATATCATTGCTGCTTCTGTCATACTTGAAGTTTTTATATTTCTATTCATACTACCCTCAATTCTATATTAAGTATCTAATTGTTTTATTTTACCCTAAAACGTCTATAAAGTCAAAATTAATTTTTACTTTACAGTTTGACGTTTTTTAATTATACTGTATAAAAGAACAGAAAATAGAGGTGTCTAAATGAAAAAGAAAATTTGTGTTTTACTTGTTTTAATGATGGTGATTTCTTCAATTTCCATCAATGCATTTGCACAGGAATTAGATGAAGAAAAATTTGATTCTGATGTTGATTTTATGAAAAATGTAATAGGTTTTGTACTTAGTCAGTATCAGTATGAAGTTGACCAGGATGATGTTATGAACGGTTTATACAATGGTTTTTTCAGTGTTTTAGATGATTATAGCGTTTATTATACACCTGAAGATTATCAATCCTTATTATCCAACACTGCTGGAGAGTTTGTTGGAATAGGTGTACAAATTGTTGATGTAGATGGACAAATAGTTGTATTAACACCATTGCCTAATTCACCTGCAATTGAAGCTGGAATTAAATCCGGTGATATTATAAAATATGTAGATGATTTAGATGTAACAGGCTACACTGGAACTGAAGCTGCTAATACTCTCATAAAAGGTAAAGAAGGAACTCCTGTTAAAATAGGCGTAATTCGTGATGGTAAAAATTTATCATTTGATTTGATACGCAGAACTATTGTTACAAGCACTGTTGAAGGTAAAATTATGGACAATGGTATGGGATATTTAAAAGTTACAGAATTTTCTGATAACACAACAGATCTTGTAAAAGAACAATTGTCTACTTTTGACAAAAATAATGTTAAAAAAATTGTAATTGACTTAAGAAACAATGGTGGTGGAACATTAACTGCTGCAGTTGATATGTTAAATTTGTTTGTTACAGAAGGTCCTGTTGTATATATAGATTATGCAACTGGTAAAGAAGATATTTATTCAAGCGAACTAAAAGAACAAAAGTATGAAATAGCCCTTTTAATAAACGGCGGAAGTGCTAGTGCGACAGAAATTTTCGCAGGAGCAGTCAAATATAAAGATGAAGGTGTCATCGTAGGTACTCAGTCATTTGGCAAAGGCATAGTTCAAACCCTTTACCATTTAAAAGATGATTCAGGAGTAAAATTCACAACAGCAGAATACTTTTCTGTAGATAAAACTCCAGTACATAAAATAGGAATTACGCCTGATATAATATTAGAAAATCCGACTGTTGATTTAACAAAATATCCTGCTTTCAGCAAAGAAAAGAAAGCAAATTTAGGCGATGTAAGCCTTGATGTGTTAACTGCTGAAATGATACTTAAAACTATTGGATACAATGTAAATGAACCTGATGGAGTTTATGATAAAACTAGCTTTGAACAAATACAAAAGTTTCAAAGCGACAATAATTTATTTGCATATGGAGTAATTGATATTGCAACTCAAAATACATTATATGCTGCTTTATCAAGTTATGCTACAACAAATGTAGATGATTTACAACTGCAAGCTGCTATAGAAGCACTTAAATAAAAATCAATAAGAACTCCACCCATCAACGCAATCAAAGATTGCTGATGGGTCCCGGGAACCTTGTTGTATTCACAATAAAAACAAAGGGTCTGTCAATTAATGACAGACCCTTTGTTTTTATATTTCATTTTTTATTAAGGTAGCTAAGGTTTTATAACAATCATGTTTTAAATTTATTTAAATAATTTTTCTTCTATTTCTTCATTAAGAATATCAGTTACAAACATATGTCCAGGTGCATGAGTTATTACAATTTCAGGTTTTGCATTTTCTATGGCAGCTTGAGGTGTAACGCCACATGCCCAAAATACAGGTACTTCGCCTTCTTTTATTATAACTGCATCGCCATAGTCAGGTTTATTGATATCTGTTATGCCTATTTCTTCAGGGTTTCCAAAATGTATTGGTGCACCATGAACATTAGGGAATTTTTCTGTTATTTCATATGCTTTTTTTACTTGTTCAGGTTTCATAGGTCTCATACTTACAACGAATGGTCCATTAAATACTCCAGCAGGCTTGCATTGTATATTAGTTTTATACATTGGCACATTGCATCCCATTGTTATATGTCTTACATCTATTCCAGCTCTGAGCATAGCTTCTTCAAATGAAAAACTGCATCCAATTAAAAAACATACCATATCATCTTGCCAGTATTTTTCAGCATTAGTGCACTCATCAACCTTTACACCGTTTTTATATATGAAGTATCTTGGTATATCAGTTATTATGTTTGCATTATCTGCTGTTCTATGTGTCATGAAGCTTCCTGGTTCAGTAATCTCAAGTATTGGACAAGGTTTAGGATTGTATTCCGCGAATAATTTAAAGTCGCGTGCATATTTTTCCGGAAGAATTACAAGATTTGCTTGAGCATATCCTCCGCACATACCTGATGTTGGTATTGTAATTTTTTCTTCTCTAATCAATTGCCTTAATTCTTTTGGCGATAAATCATGATAATTGTTCACGTTAACTCACATCCCTTTCATTATATAAAATTATTTATTTAACTTCTTGTACATCTACTGCATAACTAGTTCCGTTTACAACTACATTCATTCTTCTTAAAGGACCTATGCTTATATAATTATTCGTTTTTCCAACTGGTGCTACTGATACTGCTGGTTCTGGGGCTTTAATTACTCTTTGAGAATTTGAAATCTGCTCTTTTATTTCAGCAAGATTTTTTTCATATTCTCTGTAAATTTTATGAGCTTCTTCTAATGAAATTTTTTCAAATACTATTTCATTATCGCTTCCCATTTGGGAAACCTTTGGTAAATCAGATGATATAACTGTAGCTATTTTTGTATATCCACCTGCTGTTTGCCTGTCAGCCATTAAAATAATTGGACTTCCATTAGCAGGTACTTGAACAGAACCAAATAAAGCTCCATCTGAAATTATATCAGCTTTTTCTTTATGCTTTATAACTTCTCCTTCAAGTCTGTAACCCATTCTATCTGCTTCTTTAGTTATTTTATAACCATTGGCATTTAAGAATGAATTTATACCTTCTTCAGTGAAATAGTCATCTTGAGGTCCTAAAATTACTCTTATATTATTTTTCTTTTCAAATTCAGGAATAAATTTAGCATCTAAATATTTTCCAGGAAATAAATTATTTGAAACTTTTATATTTAATTCGTCTTTATCTAATAGTTTCCTTCCTTTAAATCCACCAATTCCTGATTTTGCATAAGTTGATTTACTGTTATTTACAAGTTCTATATCCAGCTCTCCACTAAAAGCTATATAGCTTCTAATTCCATTAAGTATCCCGCCTAGAGCTAATTTATCACCTCTATAAACTTTTACACTTTCCCACATTGGAATTTCTTTACCATTTAGTTTTGGCTTCATATTTGCACCTGTTACTGCAATTACCATCTCATCTAAAAACTCCAATTCCGGTCCTAAAAAAGTTGCTTCAAGTACAGCTTCACCTTCATTATTTCCAACAAGAAAATTTGCAACTCTATATGAAAAATTATCCATAACTCCTGCTACAGGCATACCAAATCTTTGATAACCTTGACGTCCTAAATCTTGTACAGTGGTGAAAAACCCAGCTTTTAAAATTTTTATACTACTCACGGAGTTCACCTCCTTCAGAAATTATAACATTTACTTCATATTTATCTTCTTGCACTTGTTTTAAAATTTCATTGTATTCTTCTTCTGTAATTGATACATACCTTACATAGTCCCCTGCACTTAATAAAACAGGTGGTTCTTTTTTAGAATCATATAGTTTCACAGGAGTTCTTCCAATAAGTTGCCAACCACCTGGTGTTTCAGATGGATACATTCCTGTTTGTGAACCTGCAATACCTACAGAACCTGCGGGTATTTTAGTCCTAGGTGATGCTAATCTTGGAGTAGCTATACTTTCACTCATACCACCTAGATATGAAAATCCAGGAGTAAAACCTAGCATATATACAAGATAATCTGTACCTGTATGAATTTTAATAACATCATCAGTTGTTAATTTGTTATGTTCTGCAACAAAATTAATATCAGGACCATATTCTCCACCATATAAAGTAGGAATCTCAATTATTTTAATTTTTTCTTTTTGACCTTCTACAGTTTTGCTGCTTAACATTTCAAGTTTATTAACTAATTCAGAATAGTCAATTTTTAAAGGATCATACATTATTTGTACAGATCTATATGTTGGTAATATTTCTTCTATTCCTTCAATTTTAGCTTCATCAGCAGCTTTTACCAAATTTCTAATTTTCGCATTAATTTCTTTAGAAATCTCATTGCCAAACTCCATGACTACAGCTTTATCACCAGCAGGAAGATATTTTATTTTGTCATACATATCATTAACCCCTTTTCTTTATTTCCATATTGCTGCAATACCAGGAAGTGCTTTTACTCCTAAATATGCTGTTATTGCTACAACAACCCAACCAAGAATAAACAACCACTGAGCATGTTTGTAATCGCCAACGATATCTTTTCTTTTAGAAGCAACTAATATTGTTGATAATGTAATAGGTAAAATAAGACCATTTAAAGCGCCTACTAATACCAATAATTTAGCTGGTTTACCAACTATCATAAATATTAAAGTTGATATTGCAATGAATCCTATTATAAACCTATTTTCATATTTAGCTATAGGTTTAGATAAAGTTTTCAAGAAAGATACTGAAGTATAAGCTGCTCCAACAATAGATGTAAGTGCAGCTGCACAAAATACTACGCCAAATATTTTATATCCTACAGTACCTGCAGCAATTTGAAATGCTGAAGCAGGAGGATTAGCAGGATCTAATTTATTTCCAGCATATACTACTCCAAGAACAGCTAAGAACAATAAAATTCTTACAATGGCTGCAACTGACAATCCCATAATTGCTGACTTGTTTACATCTTTTAAATGTTCTTCACCTGTAATACCTGCATCAACTAGTCTGTGTCCACCTGAAAATGTGATATATCCGCCTACAGTTCCACCTACCAATGTTAATATTTGAAGCATTGGCATTGAAGAAGGCATAAATGTTCCTTTTACTGCTTCTCCAACAGGAGGTTGTGATACTACTGCAACATATCCAATCAATACTATCATTACTGCTCCCATCACTTGTGCAAATCTGTCCATAGCTGCGCCGGCTTTTTTATTAGAAAATATTATAATGCCGATTATTCCACCAATAGCTGCAGCAAATTGTACATTTATACCAAATATTACATTTAGCCCTAATGCGGCTCCGCCTACATTTCCTATGTTAAATGCCAATCCACCTGCTGCTACTAAAGCTGCTATTACATATCCTAACCCTGGCAATACTTTATTTGCAATGTCTTGGCCACGAGCTCCAGAAACCGAAATTACTCTCCAACAGTTTAATTGTGCGATTAACTCTAAAATAGTTGAAATCAAAATTACAAATCCAAATGTTCCTCCTAAAGTCTCCGTAAAAGTTGCTGTTTGAGTCATAAAACCAGGACCAATTGCAGATGTAGCCATTAAAAATGCTGCGCCTATAAGAACCGATAAATTACTTTTGCTCTTTTCCATTTCTTTTCTCCTTTTAATGATTAATTTTAGTCAATTTTAATAATAAAATTGCTTTGTTTGAAACGTTTAGTTCCCTATGTTTTTAAATATTTTAAATATAATTGCGTTATTAAATCTTTATAATGCTAATTGTTCAATTATTTTATAAAATCTTTCATAGCCATTACTGTAATACCTTCATTTTCCAAAGCTTTTCTTATTTGATTTACAAAGTCTACCGCTTTTGGATTATCTCCATGTACACAAATAGAATCTGCTTGAATATCTATGTCTTCTCCTGTAATTGCTTCTACTTTACCTTCTTTAACCATTCTAAGAACTCTTGAAATTGCAAGATCTGTATCATGAATCATAGAACCTTCTTTTTTTCTAGAAACTAATGTGCCATCAGGATTATAAGCTCTATCAGCAAATACTTCATTAGCTACTTTAAGGCCTACTTGTTTTCCAGCCTTTGTCAATTCACTATTAGCAAGTCCTACTAATATTAAATCTTTATCAACTTCGTATACTGCCTCTGCAATAGCCATTGCTAATTCAGCATCCTTTGCCGCCATGTTATATAGACCACCATGTGGTTTCACATGTTGCAAATTTACACCATTACTTTCTGCAAAAGCCCATAAAGCACCTAATTGGTATTTTACGTAATTTTTTGCTTCTTCTTTAGTTATTTTCATTTCTCTTCTTCCAAATCCCATCAAATCTTGATATCCAGGATGAGCACCAATTGAAACATTTTCGTTAACTGCTAATTTAACTGTCTTTGCCATTACCATTGGATCTCCAGCATGAAATCCACATGCAATGTTCGCTGATGAAATGTATTTTACAACCTCTTCATCCAAACCTAACTTGTAATCACCGAAACTTTCTCCAATATCACTATTTAAATCTACTTTGTACATTTAATACACCTCCATGTAATTTTCATTTATATAATATGCAATTATAATGCCAAAAATTAAATTAGTCAAAGGTCAACGTATTCCTCAAAAAACATAATGCTTATTAATAATAGTGAGCGTAATTGCTCAATGTTGCGAGCGTTTTCGCACTTAATGTTATAAATCGCTCACTATTTTCTCATATAAATGCATAATAATAAATGGATGTCCTTACCCGTACTTTTAATAGAGAAGGAATTTCAGTTTAGTTTTTAATTCAAGACAATTCAAATAGTTTGTATTTGCAACTAAAACAAAACAAAATTTATAAAAATCTTTTTGTAAAAAAACTATTGACAAATAAATTTTCAAATGTTACAATTCATAAAAATTAATTAATACAAGCTGTGAAGGAGAAAAAACTTTTCTTTACGACAAGTTATAGAGAGTCGGCGTATGCTGGAAGCCGATACTGTCAAGAAAACACACTCGCTCCTGAGCTTATTTTCTGAAAATAGTAGGAAAATACGTGTGCTACGTTATAAGCTAAGATTTGTTAGAATCTGAACTGAGCAGGTTTTCTATAACTTTATGGTTATTGAGAGCAATTTGGGTGGTACCGCGGAACTATATCCGTCCCTGATAGTATATTTATATACTTCATGGACGGATTTTGATTTTTTGTATTATTTATATAAAACTTGAAAGGGAGATTAAAAATGTCTAAAACAATTAAAATTTTTGATACTACATTAAGAGATGGAGAACAATCACCTGGATGTAGCATGAACTTAAAAGAAAAAATAGAAATGGCACAACAACTTGAGAGAATGAACGTAGATATAATAGAAGCAGGTTTTGCAGCTGCATCTCCTGGGGACCTTCACTCAATACAGGAAATATCAAAGAATATAAAAAAATGTACCGTTACAAGTTTAGCTAGAGCACACAAAGATGATATAGATAAAGCATGGGAAAGCTTGAAGTATGCTGCACATCCACGAATACATGTATTTTTAGCTACTTCTCCAATTCATATGGAATATAAATTAAAAATGACACCAGAAGAAGTTTTATCATCAGCAGAAGAAATGGTAGCATATGCAAAATCGATGTGTAATGATATTGAATTTTCGGCAGAAGATGCTACTAGAAGCGATGTAGACTTTCTAGCTCAAATATTTGATAAAGTAATAAAATCTGGAGCAACAACAATTAATATTCCTGATACCGTCGGATATACAACTCCTGATGAATATTATAACTTTTTAACAGCTATAATTACCAAATGTCCTGCATTAAAAACAGTTGACATATCTGTTCATTGCCACAATGATTTGGGACTTGGAGTTGCAAACTCAATTGCAGCAATAAAAGCTGGAGCAACACAAATAGAATGCACAGTGAATGGAATAGGTGAAAGAGCTGGAAATGCTGCTCTTGAAGAAATAGTAATGGCTCTTAATACAAGAAAAGATTATTACGGAGTTGAAACAAGAATTGATACAAAACAAATAGTCAGAAGCAGCAGTTTGTTAACAAGAATAACCGGTGTTAAAGTTCAACCTAATAAAGCAATTGTTGGAGCAAATGCTTTTGCTCATGAATCTGGAATACATCAACATGGTGTTCTTAATAATAAAGAAACATATGAAATTATGACACCTGAATCTATAGGGCTTGATACAAATAAATTAGTACTTGGCAAACACTCAGGAAGACACGCCTTTAATGATAAATTGAAGCAATTAGGTTATGATTTAACTCAAGAAGAATTGGATATTGCTTTTAAAAAGTTCAAGGAACTTGCTGATAAGAAAAAGGATGTATTTGACAAAGATATAGATGCTTTAATATCAAGACAAAAAATTGAAGTTCCAAAAATATTTGAACTTGAAAAATTCGTTATAAACTGTGGGAATATAATAACACCTACAGCAACATTGACTATTAGAAACGGTGATAATGTTATAGAAGAAGTTGCAGCTGGCGAAGGACCTATTTATGCTTCATTTAAAGCAATTGAAAAAATAGTAGGTAAAAAATTTGAGTTAGATGACTTTTCTTTAAGTTCAGTAACAGAAGGTGAAGATGCATTAGGAGATGCTGTAGTGAGATTAAAAGAAAATGATCATGTTTATGTTGGTAGAGGCTTAAGTACTGACATAATAGAAGCAAGTATAATAGCATACATTAATGCTGTAAATAAAATGATGTTTGAAAATGCAAACCAGTAAAATTAGGAGGTAATAATAATGGGAATGACAATGACACAAAAAATTCTTGCAGCACATGCAGGTTTAAATGAAGTTAAAGCAGGACAATTTATTGAAATAGATTTAGATTTAGTATTAGGAAATGATATAACAACACCTGTTGCAATTAAAGAATTTGAAAAGATGGGTGCTAAAAATATATATGACAAGAATAAAGTAGTTGTTGTATTTGACCACTTTGTACCTGCAAAAGATATAAAATCAGCTGAACAGTGCAAAGTATCGAGATGTTTTTGCAAAGAACAAAATGTTACAAACTTTTTTGATGTTGGACAAATGGGAATAGAACACGCATTACTTCCTGAAAAAGGATTAGTTGTAGCAGGTGAAACTGTAATAGGTGCAGATTCTCATACTTGCACATATGGAGCTTTAGGAGCCTTTTCAACAGGAATAGGTTCAACTGATATGGCTGCTGGAATGGCAACAGGTCAAGTATGGTTAAAGGTTCCATCAGCAATAAAGTTTAATTTAACAGGAAAATTGAACAAATGGGTCAGCGGTAAGGATATAATCTTATATATCATTGGAAAAATAGGTGTTGATGGTGCATTGTACAAATCAATGGAATTTGCTGGTGAAGGTTTAAAAGAATTATCAATGGATGCTAGATTTACAATTGCAAACATGGCAATTGAAGCAGGTGGAAAAAACGGAATTTTCCCTGTTGATGAAAAAACTATAGAATATATGCAAGACCATTCAACTAAAAAATTTACAATATATGAAGCAGATGAAGATGCAGTATATGATGAAGTTATAGATATTGATTTATGTGCTTTAAAATCTACAGTGTCATTCCCTCATCTTCCTGAAAATACAAAATCAATTGACAATGTAGGCGATGTTAAAATAGATCAAGTAGTAATTGGTTCTTGTACAAATGGCAGAATCGAAGATATGAGAGTTGCAGCTGAAATATTAAAAGGACATAAAGTTCATCCTGATGTACGTACCATAATAATTCCGGCAACTCAAGCAATATACAAACAATGTATGTCGGAAGGATTAGCTGAAATATTTATAGATGCAGGAGCAGTAATTTCTACACCAACATGCGGACCATGTTTAGGTGGTTACATGGGAATTTTAGCTGAAGGAGAAAGAGCTTTGGCTACTACAAATAGAAACTTTATAGGTCGTATGGGCCATCCAGGTTCCGAAGTATATCTTGCAAGTCCAGCAGTAGCAGCAGCAACAGCAATAGCTGGAAAAATAGCAGACCCAAACAATATTTAATGATGGAGGTAATAAATAATGAATGCAAAAGGAAAAGTTTTTAAATATGGTGATAATATAGATACAGATGCAATAATAGCTGCTAGATATTTAAATACAACTGATATAAAAGATTTAGCAAGTCATTGCATGGAAGATATAGATAATAAATTTGCTAAAGAAGTCAATGAAGGCGACATTATGGTAGCACTTAAAAACTTTGGATGTGGTTCATCTCGTGAGCATGCACCAATAGCAATTAAAGGTGCTGGAATATCATGTGTAATAGCAAAAAGTTACGCACGCATATTTTACAGAAATGCATTTAACATAGGTCTTCCTATTCTTGAATGTGATGAAGCTGCTGAAAAAATTCAAGCTGGTGATGAAGTTACCGTAGATTTCAAAAGCGGAAAAATAAAGAATAAAACTAAAAATGAAACATATCAAGCAGAACCATTCCCAGAATTTATACAACAAATAATAAACTGTGATGGATTAGTAGGGTATGTTAAAAATAAACTTAAATAATAAAAATTTAGGGGCGGGTCTTGTGCCTGCCCGTTTTTCAACAAAATGCATTAGTTTATATAGGAGGAAATAATGAATTATAAAATAGCAGTAATAAAAGGCGATGGAATTGGACCAGAAATAGTAGGAGAAGCAGTTAAAGTTCTAAAAAAAATAGGTGAAAAATACAACCACAACTTTGAATTCAATGAAGTTTTAGCAGGGGGTATTGCAATAGATAAAACAGGAAAAAATCTTCCAGAAGAAACTTTAAAAGTATGTAAAAGCAGCGATGCAGTAATTCTTGGTGCAGTAGGTGGTCCAAAATGGGATAGTTTACCAGGTACCGAAAGACCTGAAAAAGCTCTATTAGGACTTAGGAAAGAGTTAAATTTATATTCAAATATTCGTCCAGCAGTTATGTTTGACGTTCTAAAAGATACTTGCCCTTTAAAACCTGAAATAGTACAAGGCGGTATGGATATAGTAATAGTTAGAGAACTAACAGGAGGAATATATTTCGGTAAAAAATTTACCGAAGGTGATTATGCTTGCGATTGTATGGAATATTCAAAGTATGAAATTGAAAGAATTGCACATCAAGCGTTTAAAATAGCACAAACAAGAAACAAGCATGTAACAAGCGTTGATAAATCTAATGTTCTTGAAACATCAAGACTTTGGAGAAAAACAGTTGAGGAAATAGCAGTTAATTATCCTAATGTAAAACTAGATCACCTCTATGTTGACAATGCAGCAATGCAGCTTGTAGTAAATCCAAAACAATTTGATGTAATTCTTACAGAAAACATGTTTGGTGATATACTATCCGATGAAGCAAGCATGATTACAGGTTCAATAGGAATGCTTCCATCTGCATCATTAGGAGATAATAATTTTGGTATGTATGAACCTATACATGGTTCTGCACCTGATATAGCAGGCCAAGGCAAAGCTAACCCTATAGCTACAATATTATCAATTTCAATGATGCTAAAATATACGTTAGGACTTCAAAAAGAATCTGACAGTATTGAAAATGCAGTTAAGAAGGCCTTAGAAGATGGTCACAGAACTTTAGACATAGCTAAAAAAGGCGAAAAAATAGTTACCACAGAAGAAATGGGCAACATTATTGCAGAAAGAATAAATTAACATGTAGGGTATGCATTGTATGCATACCGCGGGACGCATGCAATGCGTCCCCTACAACACATATGTTTTTTCTCTAATTATTATATTATTCATATTCATAGCAGTTATAACACCTTCTGTAATTACTTCTGACATTTCATAAATTAATGATAACCTGGTATCTTGAACTAAATTATAAAATTCCTTATCACTTGAATCAACTATTCCGATTATTGATAAATCTCCTATTTCAGGCAGAAGTTTACCAATACCTTTACCAGGTGTAATTGGACCTTTTCTAACTTCTACAATACCTTGATTTTTTTTAGAGCTTAGGCAAGCATCTATAGCAATTATATTGTCATAATTCTTATTCTTAATTAATTTTATGTATTCATTTATATTTACCGCATGAACGGGTTTATCCAATGTTCCATATATATCAATAGCTAAATTTTCTTTCATAAGCATAGTACCTATTAATGGTCCTAAGCTGTCAACAATACACTTATCCGTTCCAATACAAACAATTGCTGAATTTTTATATATATGTTCAGCTAAATAATGCCCTATCTTTATGGCGGCAAAGCTATTTTTATAATGAACTTCCATCGGATTCAAAAGAAACACCCCCTATGTATATTAGTATATACGGATAAGCGTCAAATTATGTGGAGAAATTTTTAACAACAATTATCCATTCATTAATCTAATTTTCATAAGGCAAAATTTACCTAGCAAACTTCCTTTCTCTGTGCTAAAATATTTTTAGTTGTTAATTAATTTTCTAATGTATTTTGTTAATTCAATCTTTAAAATTAGCACTATGAGGTGAAAAATGTCTATAACTGTTTTAGATGCAATGAAACTGAACAGCTTAAAAAATTTCAAGCTCGTGGCTGGACAATGGGGCTTAAATCGCAATATAGAAAAAGTAGGAATACTTGATTATGAATTTGTAAAAAAAATAAAGGGTCAATTTGTTCAAGGTGAATTTATTTTAAGCAGCCTCTTATTCGCAAAGGATGATGTAAATCTTTTAATCGGAGCTGTTAAAAGCCTCATAGAAGATAATGTTGCTTGCCTGGCAATTAAAAACATTTACTACAGTGAACTTCCAGATTACATAATTGATTATGCAAATGAAGCAAATTTTCCTATATTCATTTTTGACAACAGCGCATTTTTTGAAGATATTATTACTGACATTACCGATATGATTAGAGCTGTAGACAATTACCAGCTGCTTGAAGCAAAAATTGATATTATCTTGCAAAAAAACACGAGCAAATCAGTTATAAGAGAATTAGCACTTGAAATAAATAATTCTTTTAATGAAAACTTCCTAGCATTTTATTGCAAGGAAAAAAGATATCGAAATCAAAAAAACATAATAAGCATATTGGAAAAATACAAGATAAACAATAAAAATGACAATGATTCTGTTTTTAAGTACAGAGATGGAATATTGGCAATAACAACAAAAAAGAAAATAGATAAAACTGATTGGAATAAAGTGGTCTATGATTTAATTTTCAAAATAAATATTAATACTGATGACTTCTATATTGGCATAGGAAACAAACATTCATCTTTAAATGATCTTGATATTGGGATAAATGAAAGTTTAAATGCATTAAAAGCAGGCGAAAAAGCACATCAAAATATGACTTTTTTTAATGATATAGGTATTTACAAAATATTGCTTCCTTATTTAGAAGATCATTGGATTCAGGATTTTTATTTAAATTTGATTGCACCTTTGCAAAATTACGATAAAAAAAACAGTACTGAAATATTGAATACTGCTATTGCTTACGTAGAAAATGGCGGTAATATAAAAAATACTGCTATTTCTTTATTTCAGCATGAAAATACAATTAGATATAGAATAAATAAAATCAAAGAAATATTAAATATGAAAGAACAAGATGGTGACTTTTATGAACAATTATCTATCGCAATTAAAATCTATAAACTTTCAAACAGTTTGTTGTAAAAATTACAAAGTAAACATGTTATATTGTGTTTTTTTACAATCGAAAATGATATAAAATATATTGTGGGTTTGATTATTTAATTATTTTAGATAATAAAAGGAGATTGAAATGAAATCTAAAGAAGTAAAATCGGTATTGATGTTATTGTTAACAGCAGGTATATGGGGATTTGCATTTGTTGCTCAAAGAGTTGGAATGCAATATGTAGGTGCATTTACATTTAATGGAGTAAGATTTGCATTAGGAAGTTTGTCATTGCTACCTGTAATTTATTTTTTTAATAGCAAAAAATCAATTGAGCAAAAAAAGGAAGAAGCAGACTTTAAAACAACTATTAAATCTGGAGTTATTGCTGGATGTGTTTTATTTATAGCAGCATCTCTACAACAAGTCGGATTAATTTATACAACAGCAGGAAAAGCAGGATTTATTACAAGTTTGTACATAGTACTTGTGCCTATATTAGGTATTTTCTTAAAGCAAAAAACTCAGTCTACAACTTGGATTGGTGCAATAATTGCTGCAGCTGGCCTATACTTTTTAAGCATAAATGAAAGCCTCACTATTGAATTTGGAGACTTTTTAGAAATTATAGGAGCATTTTTCTGGGCTGCTCACATACTCTTAATTGATAAATTTGTAAAAAATGTTGATGCTGTCAAACTATCATCTGCTCAATTTGCTGCATGTTCCATATTAAGTCTTATAACTGCATTTATTTTTGAAGATGTTAGTTTAGCAACATTATCTCAAGCTACAGTTCCAATACTTTATGGTGGTATTATGTCAGCTGGAGTTGCTTACACACTGCAAGCTGTTGGACAAAAACATGCTAAGCCAGGTCCAGCAGCAGTTGCATTAAGCATGGAATCTGTTTTTGCAGCAATTGGAGGAATATTAATTTTATCTGAAACACTTCCTGTTAGAGGTTATATGGGATGTGCCCTTATGTTAGTAGGAATGCTCATAGCTCAATCTGAAAACTTCAAAAAGAATAAAATTGCCCCAGCAAACTAAAATAAGTGGTATTGAATGATTATTTCAATACCACTTATTTTATTACTCTACCGATAATGCCCAAAGATAAAGTGAAGCAACAGAACCATAAGGTGAATATCTCTTTTTATATCTATCAAATTGTGTTTTTGTTAACTCTTTATGATGATACAAATTGCACATTCCTCGCCTTATTGCTAAATCTCCCCAGCTTACTACATCTGGTCTTTCCATAGAAAATATCAACAACATTTCCGCCGTCCAAACTCCAATGCCGTGAAGTGCTGATAATTTTTGAATTATATCACTATCTGATAAGTTATGAAACTCTTCTATATTTAGTTCGCAGCTATAAACTTTTTCACCAATGTTCTTAATATAAGTTGCTTTTCTAACACTCATACCGCATTTTTGGATTTCTGCCACATCAGCTTCTATTATTGATTTAGGATTAATATCTCCAAGAAGATTACAAAGCCTACCCCAAACTGTAGATGCTGCTTTATTTGATATTTGTTGACTTACTATACTGCTTACAAGAGCAGTAAATAAATCAGGAGTTACCTCTCGTTCAATTATTCCAATTCTATCAATAGCAACAGATAACTTTTTATCTTTCTTTTTTAAGTAATTTATTTCAGTTTCACCATATTTAAATATTTCCAATGTATACTCCTAATGAACTAATAACAATATTCTTTAAAGAAATTTACATTTTCAGAATATTTTTATTATTATTCTTTTATTTTTATTTTAGTTAAACAGCTAATAAAGTTACTTTAATATTATATAGGTATAATGTGCATTTAATTATATCATATATAACATTTTCTTCCAATGATTTTTATAATTATTTATTAAATAGGAAACCAACCCATCAACATAATCAAAGATTACTGATGGGTCCCGGGAACCTTGTTGTATTCACAATAAAATAAGCGTCATTGAATTTTCAACATTCAATGACGCTTATATAAATTTATGAGGGTGTTATGTAAAAAAATTAATAATTTATACAAAAATTTTGAATTGGAAAAACTATTGAATACTCTGAACCAGAAGTACTGAATATTTTATCGCTTTTATTATTTAAGCAGTATTGTTTATATTCGGTACCATATTTTGAAAAACTTGTTTTATATATTTCTAATTCTGATAAAATATTTGCTAACCACATTGGTACAGCACTAGATATTTTAACTTCCATCAAATGATTGCATTCATCTAACAACTGACTTCCATAGCTACCTTTTTCAAGATATAAATCATCACGCCTAGTAGTAATATTGCAGTCAAATGTAACACGAAAATCTTTATCATCCTTGCCAAAGAAAGCCATTCTGTTATAGCTGATGAATGTAGTCGGTTTTACATCATTACAGCTTAAAAAGTATTCAATTTCTTTGACTACTTGTTCATTCATACAATTAGAAAAAGTGGGATGCTTTCCATATTCGATTAAATTATATGCATCTCTCAATGATAAAATGGCACGTCTTTTATTAACAATTCCACCAATTTTCTTTTTTAACTCTAGAAATACTTCATCATCAAAAGAAGTTGGAGTAGAGTAACTTCTAAGTCGAAGTTTTTCTTTATAATATGGTTTAGATAATGAATGCTCGATAATATCATTGTTGCATGTATCATAATAAATATTATAAATGCAATATTCCTTTCCATTCTTACAATTTTTATCTGGTTCCATATATTTTAACAGTTTAGGTAGCAAAACATCAAACTGGGATTGTTTTAGCATGAATTTTTGTTCATATCTTTTAAAAGCAGTAATAGCCATAATTTCCTCCTTGAATTACATTTAAATTTCTCTTATGCATGCATTATATAACATGAAACTGAAATCACTCTGAAAAAATTCTTTCAGAGTGATTTCAGTTTATAAAAATTTCAATGTAATAATAAGAATTACATTACTTTTAGAAAGTCCAAAAATCCTAAGTATTTTATTTATTTAATACTTCATCTGCAGATTCTTTTAACTGTTTCAATGCATCCACCATAGCTGTAACATCTGATCCATATGCGATATATGTAGCTCCAAGTCCAACATATTTTTTAATAGCAGCTGTTGTGCCACAGTATATACCTACTGCTTTACCCTTTGCTAAAACTTTTTTAAATACATCTTCTATAACAGCTACAACTTCAGGATCATTCATTTGACCAGGCTTACCCATTGATTGACTTAAATCCGAAGGACCTACAAATATTACATCTAATTGTGGTATTTCAAGTAATTCATCAACTCTTTCTGCCATTTCTATATTTTCTACATGAACTACAACTAAAGAATTTTTGTTTGAATGATCAATATACCCAACATCCTTATTCCATGCTGTATACATAGCTGCTCTTTGAGTTGTTGAAAGACCTCTGTTTCCTTCTGGATAATACTTAGATGATTTACAAACATCAACTGCAGTTTCTATTGATGTTATGCTTGGAATTTGAATTCCATCAGCACCTGAATCCAATGCATGCAGCACATCTTCAGGAATAGCTTCTCTTATTCTTACAACACTACTCATGCCTACACATTCTGCAGCTCTTATAAGCCCTTCTACTTCATAGCTTGAATAATTAGAATGCTCAGTATCTATAATTACAAAATCGAAACCCGCATTACCTACCATTTCAACTATTGCTTGACTGTTAAACTTATAAAATAATCCAACAACAACTTCTTTATTTAAAATTCTTTCCCTTAATGAAAATTCTTTATTCACATAATCACCTTCCTATCTTTTATTTATCCAGCGACAATACCAAGAAGTCTTGGTATAAACATAACTACATCAGGTAAAAATGCTAATGCAAATGTAACTGCAAATGCTGTTAGTACAAAAGGTACTACTGCTTTACTTAATTTATTGAGCGATATGCCAGATATATTTGATGTAACGAACAGTGTCATACCTACTGGAGGTGTTACCAATGCAATAGTAAGCATTACGCAGAATATTATACCAAAATGTACTGGATCCATGCCTATTGCAGTTGCTATAGGTAGCATAACTGGAGTAAATATAAGCATTGCTGCAGTAGCTTCCATCAAGCATCCAACAACGATTAAAATACCTAACATAATTAATATAATTAGAGTTTTGCTATCTGTAAACCCTAGTATAGCAGCTTGTATTGCTTGAGGAATTTTATCAATTGCCATTGACCAACCTATAACATTACCAAATCCAATAATGATAAATATACCAGCAGTTGCTACTGCTGATCTAACAAATATTGCAGGCAACATTGAAAACTTAAACTTACGATATACTATTCCAGCTATAATTGATGCTAATACAGATACTGCTCCAGATTCTGTAGGTGTAAATATTCCACCCATGATACCACCTACTATAATTACAGGAACTATTAAAGCAGGCAAGGCTGATATAAAAGTTTTTAAGAACTTATTAAAATCAAATGGATCACCTTTAGGTAAGTCGAATTTTTTCACGCTGAAAAATATTACAATTGCAAAACCTAAACCTAATAAAATTCCAGGTATAATACCGGCCATAAATAATGCATTTACGGATACATTACTTAAAACACTGAAATATACAAATGTTACACTAGGTGGTATGATTGGTCCTAGAATACCAGACGATGCTATTAAAGCTCCACTAAACTCTTCCGGATACCTATCTCTTGTCATCTCAGGAATAAGAACAGCACATAGTATAGATGCAACTGCATTTGCTGAACCTAATATTGCAGCAAGAATCATAGCTATAATTACTGCTGCATACGCAAGTCCTCCACGGACATGGCCTATAAAAGAACGTATAAATTCCAATAGTTTTGATGTAACTCCTGATGCATTCATTACTTCACCTGCAACTATAAAAAACGGAATACATGTAAGGCCAACTACGTCCATACCTGCAAAAACTCTTTGAGTTATGACATTTAAAAATGCAGGATTACCTATTTCAAATATATGTACAACTCCAGCAATTCCTAAAACTGCTGCTATTGGTACTCCAGTCAATAATGTTAAAATAAATAATGCTCCAGCTATTGCCATTAGTTGTACACCCCTTCCTTATATTTTTTTAAAATTACTCTATAGTGATTGATTCCAAATATTATCATTAGCCCCAATCCTAGTGGAACAGCTAAGAATGGAATAACCATGGATATTTGCAAACCTATACTCATTTGTTTTGCTACTGATGGCATCATAATCGTCTGAATGGAATTTATAAAAATGAAACTCATAAAAATTAAAGTAACAGTATTGTTAAATAATAATAAATTTCTCCTTTTCTTGCCCTTAACGGCATTAACTATCATATCAAAAAAAACCAAACCTTCTTCTTTGTATGCAACAGCTGCTCCTAGGAAAGAAACCCATATTATCAAATATCTTATTAATTCTTCTGACCATGCAAATGACTTACCTAAAAAATAACGAGTAAATACTGTAAAAAGTGCAGATATAAGCATAACACCTAGTAAAACTCCTAGGAAATACTTTACTAGCGTAGCTATTTTATCGAGTATCTTGTCAAAAACCTCTATATTTATTTTCAAATTAACACCTCCATAATAATTCTTAAATCATATTAGTCTTAGCCTCCTAATTTTTCTTAGAGGCAAGACATATACTTAGTAATAAATTTTAAAAATAATTTATTGTAAACCTTCTAACATTTCTATAAATGCTTTTATTTCTGGATCTCTTAATTTGTAATCATCATATATTGGTTTAACTTTATCTGCAAAAGCTTTTTTATCTTCAATAACATTGAATTCTAAACCAGCTTCTTCACATGCAGTTTTAGATTTTTCTTCGAAAGCTGGAAGGTACTCATTAAGTAATTTTTCAGAACCTTTATCAAAGCCTTCAATCATTAGAGCCTGATCTTCTGGAGACAATGAATTCCAAAAATCAAGATTAACTACAACAAGACATGGAAATGGGTACAATCCTATTTCAGATACATATTTTATTGTTTCATAATGCTTCATAGCATAAAGAGATGTGATATTTATTTCTTCTCCATCAATAACTTTATTTTGAAGTGCAGTATACACTTCACCATAATTTAAAGGAGTTGGATTAGCGCCTAAAAGTTCCATTGATTTTTGAAGCATAGTACTTGGAGCAATTCTTAAAATCAAGCCATTTAAGTCGTCTGGAACATTAATTGGTCTAGTGTTGTTAGCAAAATGTCTTATACCATTTTCGGCATAACCTATAACTTTAAGACCAATATCTTCAGTTGCATCTAACAAAGCTTTTCCTTCAGGACTGCTGAAAGCTATTTTTTCTTTTTCATAATCAGTTATTAATAATGGTAATTGAAATGCTTCTAGTTTATCTGTATACTTACTGAATACGCTAGAACCTACTATAGCCATTTGCATAGTACCATCCATTAGTTGTTGTATCATTTCAGTTTCATTTCCTAACACTGCATCAGAAACAACATCTATATCAATTCTTCCATTGCTATTTTCTCTAATATAATCAGCAGAAAAATTGTAAGCATCTGCTGTAGGCATAGCACTTGAACCATAATCAGCAAATGTAATTTTCATTGTTTCTCCTGATACGCTTTCAGATGAACTTTTTGTTTCTTGACCACCACATCCCGTTGCTACTATTGCTAATGTTAATAATATTGTTGATAATATAGTTAATCTTTTCATAATATTTTCATTCTCCTCTACAATAGAATATTTTTAAAATTATACTATTAATAAAATATATTATCAATAATTTCAGTCGTCTAAATTATTAATAATCATATCTCTATGCTTTAAATAAATCTCAGCAGTTACTAATTTTTTATATTATTTATTTTTATTTTCTTTTAAGAATTTAGTATATGATTCTGTATACTCTGGCCTATCAGGCGTAAATATGTCCATATTCATACATGGTACAGGACTATCATATACATGGATGTAGTGTTCTACATTTGATGGAACTGTAACCCATGACCCAGGTGTTAATCTATAAGGCACTCCATCTACATAGTAATCACATTGACCTTCTAAAACAAGTGCAACTTGTTCATTAGGATGTTTATGAGGTTTTACTTCATTTCCATTTTCTACTTTGTTTATTGAACAGCAAACATTGTCTGCCTCCATGGCAAAAACTACTCTTGTAATGCCTTCCCTAATCTCTTCCCATGGTAACTCATTCCAATTACCTGATGCTATTGTTGTCATTTATTTTTCCTCCTAATATATAATAACATATTTATTTAATATTTCTAAAGTTTATAGATTTAATAATTTGGCTGGATTCCTTTTAGCCATTATGTTAATTTCTTCTTCCGTAATTCCAAATTCTCTCTCTAAAAGATTGATAAAATTGTACATTCCTTCTACAGGAGAGCCATTATCAATTTGTCCCATATCAGAGTCGAGAATAATATTTTCAACACCACAGGCATCTATCATATTTTTAGCTACAATATCATCTACAGTACCTATTTTTGATCCTCCCTTAAATACACACACATTTAACTCTATGTAAGCTCCCATTTTTGCCCACTTTGACATTTGTTCATAAGAAGCATTAACATTGTAGTGTGGATGGTTTACAAGAATTCTTTTTACTCCTAACTCTACAGCCTTATCAACTAAATGTTCAATTTCCCACAGGCTACCATGTCCTGTACCTAATACCATATCATACTCTGCCATATATTTAAGTACTTCTATAGCCTTTTCATTTAAGTTTCCTTCTTCATCAACATAAACAACAGGCTCTTCTTGAATTGATGATTTTCCTGAACCAATAAAAGCAGCTTTTTTATGATCATCAATATGTTTTTTAGTAGATACTGTTGGAAAGTAAATAATTTTTGCATCCATATGTCTAGCAGTATCTAAAGCTTTTAAATTAAATAAACCTATTGAGTTGTTAAGAGCCATACAACCATATACTTTGCAACTTCCATCTCCTAAATGTTTTTCTACCATCTTAGTTCCAAGCATGCTTGGAAAAAAATGATCTTTTACTAAGAAACCAGCATATCCTGCTTTCTGTGCCTCTATTAGCATATCTGCAGCATCTAGTGCTCTTTTTGCAACAGATGGGCCTGCATGAACGTGAATATCGATAATACCTTGAAGTATTTTTCTATCCATAATTTCCTCCAATAATTTATTTTTGCGTAATGAATTCCTGTACAGGGAATAACTTTTAACTTATTCTTAAGACAACTTTATATAAAGCAAAACTTATACCAACTTAGAAAATTAAATAGTTTATTTTTAAATTTTCTTAAGAACAACATTGAATTTAGTTTATAGAAGCCAGCATATTGCCCATACGTAGCAACTAAAAATATTTAATAAATATTTTTAAAATTTCGATTTATGATTTTTTATATTGCAATTTTCTACTTAATTGATTCTATTTTATAATATCTTTAATTCATTTTTGTATTATAAATAAAAAAATGAATTATCTTGTGTGTAAAAATAATCCATGTTATAATTTTATAAATAAACTTTTGATAATAAAAGGAGTAATTGTAATGAATAATAAATATAGTTATCCTGATAGTTATAAATATTTAAACGCTTTTATCGTTTCAGACTTTGTTGATATGCCCATACATATAATAGATAGTGCTGGAATAATAATATTTGTAAACAAAGCATGGAGCAAAGTTTATAATTTAAAACGTGAGTTTGCAGTTGGAAGGCATATCGAGGAAATTATAAGCAAGTATCTAAAATACTTTCTTACTATAAATGAAACTAATATTACAGATGATGAAATGTCAAAATACACTTACCAACATTTTGATGAGGTTTCATCGCAATCGCTTGCTACTAGAGTATTAACTGAAAGAAAAAAAATGTCAATGGTTAGTTCTACTCCTGAAGATTCTAAAGTATTAGTTACAAGTACTCCAATATTTAATGGAAAAAATGAAATTGAGTATGTTTTTACTTTAGTTCAAGACTTGACAAAAATATCTGATTTAAAAGAAGTATTAGATGCGGAAGTAGAAAAAAATAAAATACTATGTAAAAAATTAAAGTTTTATAAAAGCGAACAAAATAATTCAACAATTATTGGAAATTCAAAAGTACTTAGTGAAATTAAAAATTTAATACCAGTTGTTGCTAAAACTGATGCTTCTATTCTAATTTTAGGTGAGAGTGGTGTAGGTAAGGAGGTTTTAGCTAAAGAAATATACACTAACAGCCTCAGAAAGGATAAGCCCTTTATTACTATTAATTGTGCTGCAATTCCTGAAAATCTTTTGGAATCAGAAATGTTTGGTTATGAAAAAGGTGCTTTTACTGGTGCTGTAAAAAGTAAAGCAGGTTTATTTGAATTAGCAAATGGAGGCACTATTTTACTAGATGAAATAGGTACTATGCCTTTAAATTTACAGCCTAAATTACTTAGGGTATTGCAAGAAAATGAATTTATGCGTGTAGGTGGTACTCAAAAAATTCCTTTAGATGTTAGAATTATATCAGCTACGAATGAAAATCTATTTACTCTTATAAAAACAGGTGAATTTCGTCAAGATTTATACTATAGATTAAATGTAATTCCTATAAAAATACCACCACTTAGAGATCGGAAAGAAGATATTAAATTAATTTGTCTTAAGTTTTTAGATGACTTTAATAAAAAGTATGGTAAAAATAAAGTATTTAACGAAAAATCACTATTTACATTAGAGCAGTATGAATGGCCTGGCAATATAAGAGAGCTAAAAAACGCTATTGAAAGACTTGTAATTATAGGTGAAAAAAATGTTATAACTTCAAATCAAGTTTTGTATATAACAAAACCAGATGGAATAGAACAGTTTGAACCTGATGATTATATTGAAATTAATGAAAATCTTTCATTAAAAGAAGCAGTTCAATCTTTAGAAAAAAAAATGATTACTGATGCATTAGCAAAATATAAGACAACTTATAAAGCTGCAGAAGCTCTAAAAACTACTCAGCCAACAATAGTTAGAAAAGCTAAGATGCTTGGAATAGAAAAAACTTATGAGCAATAAAATCGACATTTAAATAATTTTCTAATTTGCATCCTTTTAAAACTTGTTGAAAAAATGCAAAATTAAATAATATAAAAAATCCTATATTGTATAATACTATACATTATAGGATTTTCTTATTTCAATTATATTTTTATTTACACTATTGTACAATTACAGCTGTTCCAGAAGCAGTAACCATCAGCATGTTGTTTGCTTGCCCTAAAACTTCATAATCTATATCAACACCAACAACTGCATTTGCACCCATGTCTCTAGCTCTCTTTTCCATTTCTTCAATTGCATTTTCTCTTGCTTGTATTAATTCGCCTTCATAAGAACCTGACCTGCCACCAAAAAAGTTGGTAAGACCTGCTGCAAAATCTTTAATAAAATCTACCCCTGATATAACCTCTCCAAAAACAATTCCTTTGTATTCAATAATTCTTTTACCTTCCAAAGATGGTGTTGTTGAAATTATCATTTAAACCTCCTGCAAATATGATTATTTTTATATCTATTATCAATTATATGGTTTTATTGAAACTTACAATTATTTTTTTAAAAATATCAATATTTAAAAATTAATGTTAAATCATTATTCATTGTTGCATTTTTTAATAAAAACTGCTATGTTATTTTCTTCTTCTCGTACATTTACATTTAATCTGCCTAATCTATCACATAATCCTAAAAGTGCTACTTCAAATATGTTTGCTTGCTGTTTCATATTTTTAATATCTGCAAACGGCAAATCTTTTACAACATGTAAAATTTGCATATGCCAGCGAACTAAAACCTTTACTTCCTCTATGAATTTATCATCTGACATAAACTCTCTCAAGAAATCTTCTGCTAATTTAGCACCTAATTTTTCATGGTCATATGAAGTGATTTTACCTTTTCGATTTTTAGTTGTACCTGGTTTACCTATGTCATGTAATAAAGCAGCCCACATAAAAACTCTCTCATCAATACTTTTAGTTTTACGTTTTGCTGCATTATCAACAACTAACATTGTATGGTTCCATACATTTCCCTCAGGATGATATTTAGGAGATTGTTCTGCTTCTTTCAACTTATACAATAATTGAAATGGATATTCTTGAAAAATCGGGAGCTCTGCTATGCTATTAAAATATTTTGATGGCTCTTCATCATGTAACAGATGCTTTTCCATTTCATTAAAAACATCGTCTTTTGTATATTCAGTATTGATTTCTAACTCTATATTATTAGTATGCATATGGTCTCCTTAATATTTTTACATTTAGTTTTATTTTCTTAAGTAGCATACCACAGCCAAATAAAATTATACTTTTACAATGCAATTAAAAATCAATCTTAATTGTACTTTTGAATTAATTTTTCAGTTAATTCTTTTAATAGCTCAAAAGTAATATTTATTTCTTCTTTTGTAATATTATCAAGATGAATTCCACAAGTTACAACAACATTTTTGTTTAGTTCAGATGAAAGCATATGGGATACATATTTTGCTGCTTCATCATCTTTGTGGCCAATTAAATTCAATACTGATGTTGTAGCACTAATAATTCTTGAGTCTGCTAAACTAGGTCTAGGCACACTCAGAGTTACGCAACCTATATGAGGACTATCTCCACCAGAAATTATTACGCATAAATCTTCACCAATTAAAATAGCTTTCAAGTTTATTTTAACTCTTCCTTTTACTGCTGTAAAATCCTGCATATTTCACACTCACTTCTTCAATAATTTAAATTAAAAAATTCTAATTGCAAAACTTGGACAAGAAGCAACACAATAACCACATTGTATGCATTTAGATTGATCAATGAAAGACTTTCCATTTTCAACGTATCCAATAGCACCACTGTGACAAGCTTCAATACAATGTCCGCAACTTACACATTGATGTTGCAAAACTCTAATTTGTTTCTTATTTCTAATACTTATTATACCTTCTAAATCTTCATCACCATTAAAATATTTAACATTGTATAAAACTTCTTCTTTGCTAATCATTCCAACAGCAATAGCATAATTTTCACTTAAATTTCGAGCAAATTCCATACTAGCTTTATAATCATCTATTAAGGTTCCGCCTCCTAAAGCCTTCATTAAATATACGCCCTTACCATTTTGTTCACATAATGAAATAGCTTTTTTCATTTCTTCTACAGAACCATTCAATACGCCCCTACCTATTTTATTAATCAAAGGAAAAATAATATCTATCTCATCTCTTAGTGCAACTTCTTCTACTAGCTTTACATTATGAGTTGATATACCTATTGCTTTTATAATTCCTCTTTTCTTATAATCCAGCACACATTCTAATGCACCTTTTCTTTCATCAAACACTTCTTTTCCATTCCTTGCTGAATGAAGGTGAAAAATATCAATATAATCTAAACACATACCATTTAAAGCTTCATTTATAGCAAATTCCATATCTTCATATGATTTAGCAACTGATTTAGTAGCTATTATTGGTCTTTCTTTCCTGTTAGCTAAAGCAATTTTAATTGGTTCATAGGTTTTATAAAGTTGAGCCGTATCAATAAAATTAATCCCCATATCTAACCCATAAGAAAGTATTTCAGCACATACATCCACATCTAAATTTTTCTGAAGAGGTCCAAATGGTAATGCACCAAAACATAATTCAGTAACTTCAATACCAGTATTCCCTAAAGTGATTTTTTTCATTTTTTTATCCTCCATTAATTTTAAAAAAGTGGGAGATGCTCTAAGAAAATAATGTCATCTCTTTCTGCTGCATCACCTTCTGCTAGAATGGCTGCCTTAGCAGCAACAACTCCACCTGCAGCTTCTACAAGCCTTTCAATAGCTTGAATTGATTCACCAGTACTTATAACATCATCAATAATTGCAACTCTTTTTCCTTTTATTGCTTTAACATCTTGTTCATCCAAACATAATATTTGTTTTTTCTGAGTTGTAATAGATACAACTTCATCAATTATTGGTGCATCCATGTATGGCTTAATGCTTTTCCTAGCGACAATATAGCTTTTCATTCCTAACAACCTTGATATTTCAAATGTTAAAGGTATACCTTTAGCTTCTGCAGTAACTAATACATCAACATCTGGCAACTTGTCTACAATTTTTGGCGCTGATGCACAAACTAATTCAGTATCACCTAATATTACAAAACTTGCTATGCTAAGATTTTCTCCAATTTTAACAATGGGTAGTTCCCTTTTTATTCCAGCGACTTCAATTGAGTATATATCTTTCATAAGATTTTCCCCCTCATAATTATATTCTAAGTTTTGATAATCATCTTTACGACGTCCATATAAACCTTTTATTTTTGCTTTATGTTCATACATGGCTTTATCTGACTGATTAAAAGTATCATATATACTTTTATTTTGATTTTGAGAATATATTGCATATCCATATGCAAATAATATTTTAACGTTATTTTTTTGGTATAAGTTCTTTGATAATTGTTCTAATTTTTTCAAAGCATTATCAATTATTTTGCTATCTACATTAGAACAAATAACACAAAATTCATCCCCACCAATTCGATATGTTTCACCAATAGTCATAAAGCTTTGTTTCAAAATTTTTGCTGCATTGTAAATAGCATTATCACCTGATTTATGTCCTAATTTATCATTAATCTTCTTGAAGTCATTTAAATCAAAAATTATTAATGCAATATTGTCATTACTTTTTTGATACCTTTCCATATCTTTTTCAAATGTTGCTCTGTTTTTTATAGCACTTACAGAATCATACTTAAATTGCAGTTCCCTCAAGAAAATATAATACAAAAGTAAAGTTAAAGATACACTACCCCATATTATAATCATACCGTTGTTTAAACTTTGTAACACTGTAGATACAATAGGAATTAAAAACAGATAATTTAAGAATTTTTTATCAGCGTCATCATATTCCAATCTTTCTTCTGCTGTATTTATTATCAGCAATAAATAATAAAACAAGCTTATTACCATTGTGACATAATAAAAATTGCCCCTTACGTATGTTAAATCATCATTAAATGTAAAAAGCCAACCTGTATCATAACTTAATATACTTATTAATGCATTAAAAAACAATGGAAACATTAAAGTTATATTTATTTTATTATTTTTCTGTTTACTAAATATAAAAAATAGGTAAGGAACAATAGGATATGAAGCATAAGCAATCATATTATCTATTTTGTTTAGTGTTAGAAATTTACTATCTCCTGAAAGCTCCATAAATACAGATGCTATTTCTAAAGTCAATAATATAATTGTTAATGTTGATGCTAATATGTAAATTCTTGTTTTATATTTATCAACTACAATATTTCGTTTAGCTAGGTATATAGTAAAGCAAAGTGCAATAATTCCAAGAACATCTGCGCTGGCTGTGTAAATCATGTGATTTAGTCTCTCCTACTCAATTATGATTAATTCATAATATTTCCTTTTATATTTTTATTTATGTTGTATTTTCATATAACAAATTTAATCTTATGATACATGTCTAAATCATATCTTAATTCTATCATACATTAAAATATAAAATAATAAATATTATTCTACTTCACATATGTTATCGACAGTAAAATTTTATTATTTAATAGAATATTATACTACTATTCTAGAATCATTACAAAGTTTAATTTATATTAAAAAAATCTCCTAAATAGAAGATTTTTTTATTAAAAGCACTATTACATAATATTAAATAAGAATATCAAGGATTTCTTTAATTTCTTTAATTTTTACAGTGGCTGTTTCACCTTCATTTTTACATCCATATCCATATTCGCAAAAAACTGATTTAATACCGTTTATGTTGCCTGATTCTACATCGTGAAATCTATCTCCTACAATAACTTGGTCCATTTCAAATTGATGTTTAATAATTTTCAATATCTCATATTTAGGTATGTAATCATACATTTCTGAACAAATCATACTGTCAAAATACAAGTCCAAATTAAAGAGTTTTCTTGATGTTTCCATGTACTTAATACCACAGTTGCTTAAAAAAACAAGAACATAACCTCTGTTTTTCAGCTCTTTAAGCGTATTTATAGAATTGTCATACAGCTCTGCATTGCCAGCAAGCATTTGTTCTCGCATTTCTTGGCCAATAATTAAACTTGCCTTCATTCTAAATGGCTCTTCTAAATCTGCCATGAAATTTTTCCACATTTCTATGCTTGTATAACCAAGCCACTTTGCAATTTCTTCATCTTCCCAATTTTTTTGTTCTGCTTTATGATTTTCAACTAAAAAATCATATGCTTTTCTAAAAGCCGGTGCATAAATTTTGTTGCTGTTATGAAGAGTGCCATCATAATCAAAGTAAATGGTTTTTATCCCTTCAAGTTGTTTTTTATCTCTTAAGTTCGCCAATTAAATTTACCATTTCTATTGCAGTACAAGCTGCATCATATCCTTTGTTACCTGCTTTAGTACCAGCTCTTTCAATTGCTTGCTCAATTGTATCAGTTGTTAATACTCCAAATATAACAGGTACGCCTGATTCTAGTGAAACATGAGCAATACCTTTTGTAACTTCACTTGATACATAATCAAAATGAGGAGTTGAACCTTTAATTACTGCACCTAAACATATTACAGCGTTATATTTGTTTAAACCAACCATTGTTTTAGCAATTAATGGTATTTCAAATGCACCTGGAACCCATGAAATTTCTATATCATCTTCTGACACACCATGTCTTTTTAAGGCATCTAATGCCCCAGAAAGAAGCTTTCCACCAATAAACTCATTAAATCTACCTACAACTATTCCATATTTCTTATTTTCAGATACTAATTTTCCTTCGTAAATTTTCAATTATTTATCCTCCTCAAAATTTAATTCATGGCCCATCTTTTCTTTTTTGGTTCTTAAGTAAAATTCATTTTTTTCATTATGATTTAATTGAATGTTTTCTTTATCAACAATGTCAATTCCAAATCCAGACAATCCAATTATTTTACGTGGATTATTTGTCATTAGCTTTACTTTTCTTATTCCAAGATCATAAAGTATTTGTGCACCAATTCCATAATCTCTTAAATCATCTTTAAATCCTAGTGCAATATTTGCTTCAACTGTATCAAGACCTTGATCTTGAAGGGCATAAGCTTTAATTTTATTAATTAATCCTATCCCTCTTCCTTCTTGTCTCATATACAAAATAACGCCGCGGTCTTCTTTTTGAATTCTCTTTGCAGCTTCAGCAAATTGTTCTCCACAATCACATCTTAAAGAGCCAAAAGCATCACCAGTTAAGCACTCAGAATGAACACGAACCAATACAGGCTCATCAGTTGTAACATCGCCTTTAACTAATGCAACATGATGTTCACTATTTAATTTGTTTATATATCCAACAATTTTAAAATCACCATATTTAGTTGGTAAATCCGCAGTTGCGGCTCTCTCTACGAGAACTTCTTTCTTTCTCTTATATTCAACTAAATCTTTAATTGTTATCATTTTTAAATTATGTTTTTCTGCATAATGAATTAAATTAGGAACTCTAGCCATTGTTCCATCATCATTCATTATTTCACATATTACACCTGCAGGGCAACATCCAGCTAATTTAGCAAGATCAACAGAAGCTTCAGTATGGCCAGTCCTTTCTAAAACACCACCATCTTTTGCAACAAGAGGGAAAATATGCCCAGGTCTATTAAAGTCATTTTCCTTTGCATCTCTTTCTAATAAATGTTTAATGGTCTCAGCTCTTTCAAAAGCTGAAATTCCTGTTGTAGCTCTAACTGAATCAACAGATACAGTAAATGCAGTATTTTTTGGGTCAGTATTTTTATAAACCATATTGCCTATATTTAATTCATCCAATCTTTCTTTCAACATAGGTACGCAAATAAGTCCTCTTCCATACTTAGCCATAAAGTTTATAGCTTCAGGTGTAACCTTTTCTGCAGCCATAAGCAAATCGCCTTCATTTTCCCTATCTTCATCATCAACAACAATTATCATTTTGCCTTCTTTTAAATCTTCTAGTGCCTCATCAATTGTATTAAACATACTTTCCTCCTATAAGAACCCGTTATCTGCTAAAAATTTCATGTCTAATGTTTCTTTTTTCTCTTCTTTAAAAGTTAAAAATCTTTCAATATACTTTCCTACAATGTCACATTCGAGATTTACTTCATCTCCAACCTTTTTTTTCAATAAAATTGTTTCTTCTTTTGTTATTGGAATAATTGATACTCTAAAAAAGTTATCAGCTACTTCAACAACAGTTAAACTTGTGCCGTCAATTGCTACTGATCCTTTTGGAATAACATATTTGATTACTTCAGGGTTTGTTTCAATAATTACCCATGTTGCATTGTCTTCAACTTTAAAATCCTTTATTGCGCCCGTACCATCAACATGTCCAGATACAATGTGACCCCCAAGTCTATCACTTACCTTTAGTGCTCTTTCAAGATTTACTAAACTACCTTGTTTCAACTTTCCAAGATTTGTTTTTCTCATTGTTTCTGGCATAACATCAACAGTAAAAGTAGAACCGGTAAAACTTGTGACAGTTAAGCAAACTCCATTAGTACTGATGCTGTCACCTATTTTTATATTTTCTAGAACTTTACTTGCTTTTAAAGTTAGCTTCATGGATTTTTCTCCATTAACAGATCCTTCCATTGTTCCAATTTCTTCTATCAATCCTGTAAACATTTTAAATTTCCTCCTTTCGCGCATATGCTTCTATCATAATATCTTCATCAAAAGTACTTATTTTTATATCATGCAGTAAAACTGCATCTTTAAGCCTTTCGAAACCATCTCCTCCTACAGGAGATTTCGAATTATTGCCACCTAAAATTTTAGGTGCTATAAATGCTATAACTTTATCTACGAGACCTTCCTTAACAATTGAAAAATTTAATGTTGAACCGCCTTCTACAAGTATGCTGTCTATTCCTTTTTTACCTAAATATTCAAATAAATAATTAAGATCAACTTTAGATTCTTTCATTGGTGTTATAATTACCTCGACACCTTTAAAACTTCTTAATTCCTGTAAATTATTTTTATCCGCCCTTTCCGTTGTTGCTATAATAGTATTTTTTGTTGAATTTAACTTTAATACTTTTGAATCTAATGGTATTCTCAATGATGAATCCACAATAATTCTAGTTGCATCTGTTCCTCCACGTTCAAGTCTTGTTGTCAATGATGGATTGTCACTTATTATTGTATTTACTCCTACCATTATTCCCGAAACTTTATTTCTTAATTCATGCACATAATTTCTTGATTTCTCATTAGTTATCCACATTGATTCACCAGTTTTTGTTGCAATTTTTCCGTCAATGGTCATTGCTGTCTTAAGAATACAAAATGGTCTTTTTTCTTTTATATACTTTAAAAATATTTCATTTACTTTTCTTGCTTCATCTTCAAGGGTACCTATAATAACTTCTATACCATTTTTTCTTAATATTTCAACACCCTTACCTGCTACTTTCGGATTTGGATCTATCATGGATATTACAACTTTAGATAATTTTTTACTGACAAGCAAATCTGCACAAGGAGGTGTTTTTCCATAATGTGAACATGGCTCTAAAGTCACATAAATAGTTGCACCTTCTACATCTTCAGTCGCATTATTAATAGCATTTACTTCTGCATGCGGCCCTCCATAGTATTCATGGTATCCTTCTCCAATTATTTTACCATCTTTAACTATAACTGCTCCAACTAAAGGGTTGGGGCTAGTTTTTCCAATTCCATTTAAAGATAAGTCTAAAGCTCTTTTCATATAAAAATTATCCATATAAACCTCCAAAACAACAAAAATAGGTTCTGAAACAAAGCTTCAGAACCTAATAACGTTCAAGATAACAAATATATTTTCCTATTTGCTAATTTCTTCTCCCATCCAGACTTTACTGTCGGTCTTGGAATTACACCAAGTCAACCACATATGTGGCTCGTGGACTTTACCACCGGTCGGGAATTACACCCTGCCCTGAAGATTTATTCAATTTTATGTAAGTATAATACGCCTCATAACAAAAGTCAAATACTTTTTTAGGAATTTTTGTTAAATTTAATGTCTTAAATTCAGGAACTTAGTTCCGCTGTTGAAAAACAAACAAATTTATAATTAAATTTAATTTTCGCTTTGTTTATTAGCTAAATATCTTTGTTTCCCTTCTTCATAAAGTTTTTGTTCTTCGTCATTAGTAATATCTAGCGATGGTACAGTAGTTGGTTTTCCAGCCTTATCTAATGCTACCATAGTAAAATATGCAGTTAACGCTAGCTTTGGCGGTTCTTCTTTCAATAAATCTTCAACTAAAACTGTAACAAGTACTTCCATTGATTTACTTCCAACAAAAATTAATTGCCCTTGAAATGTTACAAGATTACCAATATGAATTGGCAGATGAAATTCCAGTTTATCCACCCTTGCAGTTACAACATTTGTACGTGCATGCTTGCGAGCTACTATGCCAGCGGTGTTATCCATTAATTTCATAATTTCACCACCATGAACATTACCAGCTATATTTGATTGATCAGGTTGCATTAAACTTCCTATACAAACCCTTGATTGTTCAACTGTTTTAGATTTAATTATAAACACCTCTCTACGTGAATTTTAGCTTTTTTTAGTATTTTTATTATATCCTATATTATACCACATAAATATAAATCAAAACATTTAATCAATAAAATTGTTTTGCTTCTACTCTTGCATTTTCGCCCTTAACATTTACATAATTTTGAGTTTTTTCTTGTAGTTCTTTTACTAATTGAGCAGCTTTATTTTTGTTTGAATTAGAAACTGATATAATAATATCTTCATTTTCATCATCCGAGAGTTTACCATTTTCAATAATTCTATCAATAGTTTCTTGAACTGCTTCAGAAATATTCTTATTTTCTAAATTAAGTCCATATATAATATCATAGTCATCTTCATTGACTGCAACTGTAGAAATAACCATATCAAAAGCATTTAAAGAATATTCTATTGATGTATTCATATTTAAACTTACATAGCTAGTCGGTGTAATGTACATATAACCAACTCTGGCAGAAATCACAAAAACAACTATCGCACTTATTAACCTAGCAATATGTATATAAATTTTATTTTTCTTTTCCATATTATCCACCTGTCATAATTCATATACTGTTTCAGAATTAAATCTAAATAATCATATTCTTAATAATAATGCTTTTAATTAACATATTCGTTAAAAAGCACTTTTAAATTAGGGTAGAAAAATTGTTTCCTCGTTAAGTTTTTCAATGCTTTCAAAATCTGACCAAAAGTTTTTTATTTTATTATATCTTATGTCACCTTTTTTTCTTATATATTGTGCATTATAAGTTATTGATTTAAATGATTTTCCTATTATTATTTCATCAGCATAATACTTTTTACAAATAGCAATTTGCTGCAATCCATAGCTTCCAGTAATAGAGATGTTTATCCTAAATCTGCTTTCTAGCTGATTTATTTCATCATTGTATGTGGTAGCTTTTTTTGCTTCCTCCATTACATTGAAGGTTTCAAAATTATTTTTAAAGGAGTAGGAAAAATCATGTTTACCTAAATAAGTTATGTAATAATCTGTAAGAATATTGAAAACAGCAGCACTAACATTTCCAACATTGTGTTCAGTAACGCTAATCCTTACTTCAGGATTAATAAGTGCTTCTTTATTTGTGTTTATAACCCTAAAGATAAATTGCCCAACCTTTGGATTATATATTATTTTTTTTGAAAACCTTATCGAATTTCCCGGATAAAACATTTTTATTGATAATACTGAAATCATTAATGCAAAGTAAATTGCAGTAATACATGAATGAAATACAACTAATACTTTTCCAATATGTTTAAGAGGGACAAAATCTCCATAACCGATTGCCAATGATGTTACAAATGAAAAATATACATAATCAAAAAATACAGTTCCAAACTTTAATATTTTAAAGTAGTAGTAAATTATAGCAAACAATATATTAATTGCTAAGTAAAAACTAAATAATATTACCAATAATGCTGCAAAATTAAGATTTCTAATTTTACTAACCCACCCATAGCTTGTTTTGTTTGGATATTTTGATTCCATTGTTAACCCTCGCATTCTATGTAATGTAAATTTTTATTTTTATATAATTTCAGTTTTTATAATTAATATTATTAACAAAATACCTAAAATTATAAAGTATGTTTATAAACTTATAGTAATATTGTCAAAAAGTAATGCTTGACATTGAAGACTTACTGTAATATATTAATTACAGACTAGGGGTGCCTAATGAATTAGGCTGAGAGAAAACTACTTAAATGTTTTAAACCCTGAAGCAGTGAGAACTGCTTTGCACTTGATCCAGATAATGCTGGCGTAGGGATGTATATGAAATTGCTTAAAGGGTTTTTAGCAAATGTAAACATATATACCTCGCCGGTTAATGGTGAGGTATTTTTTTATATAAAACAGGAGGAAATAAAATGAATGCATATGTAGCAATACAAGTTTTACCACAAGCTGATTCAAATGAAGAAATAATTAGAATTGTTGATGAGGTTATTGCTTATATTAAAAGCACTGGCTTAACTTATTATGTTGGACCATGTGAAACAACAATTGAAGGTGATTACGAAGAATTAATGGAAATTGTTAAAAACTGTCAATATATTGCAGTTAAAGCAGGCAGCAAAAAAGTTTCTGCTTATGTAAAAATTGGCTTCGCACCAGAAGGTGGTGTACTTACCATTGAACAAAAAGTTACAAAACATCATCAATAAAGTATCACCATTTTTAGCAATATCACTAATATTAATTATATGGCAACTATTATCTGCAACTGGCATAGTACCAAAGTTTATGCTTCCATCACCTGCAGATGTTGTGATGGCTTTTATTAATGATTTTTCGCTTTTAATGTCTCATGCTAGAACAACACTGGCTGAAGCTTTTTTAGGTCTATCAATAGGTATACTGTTTGGATTTGTTGTAGCCGTTATTATGGATCGCTTTCAAGTTGCTTACAAAGCAATTTATCCTGTTCTTGTAATAACGCAGACAGTACCAACTGTAGCCATAGCACCACTTTTAGTTTTGTGGATGGGGTATGGAATACTGCCTAAAATAACTCTAATTGTAATTACATCATTTTTTCCCATTACAATTGGATTGTTAGATGGTTTTCATTCAACAGATAAAGATGCACTCAATCTTATGAGAGCAATGGGCGCTAACAGAATGCAGCGTTTTATTCATATAAAGTTTCCTAGTTCATTAAGTCACTTTTTTGCTGGTCTTAGAATTTCAGTATCTTATTCATTAATTGGTGCTGTAGTTGCAGAATGGCTTGGTGGATTTAATGGCCTTGGAGTTTACATGACAAGAGTAAGAAAATCTTATTCCTTTGATAAAATGTTTGCTGTTATATTTTTTATTTCCCTTATCAGCTTATTGTTGGTATTTGGAGTTACGCTTATTAAAAAGGCAGCAATGCCATGGGAAAAAACTGAATCAAAAAATAATTAATTAAAAAGAGGTAAAAAAATTGATAAAAAAGAAACTTAGTATATTATTATTAGCTGCATTAACATTAACAGCTTGTGCAGGTAAAGATACTGCAGATAAAAGCTCAGTTGATGCATCAGTAGAAAATGAAAAAGTTCGTATTGTTCTAGACTGGACACCAAATACAAATCACACCGGATTGTATGTTGCACAAGCAAATGGATATTTCGATGCAGCAGGACTTGATGTAGAAATTATGCAGCCACCAGAAGGAAGCACGACATCTTTAATTGGAGCAGGAGGAGCAGAATTTGGAATCAGTTTTCAAGATACTATAGCACCAACTTTTGCATCTGATAATCCTATGCCAGTTACAGCAGTTGCAACAATCATTCAACACAATACTTCAGGAATAATTTCATTAAAAGATAAAGGTATTGATACTCCATCTAAATTAGCTGGACATTCTTATGCTACATGGGATTCACCAATTGAACTTGCAATAATTAAAAAGATTGTTGAAGATGATGGTGGAAAATTTGATGATATAGAATTAATTCCAAATACAGTTACTGATGTAGTTACAGCGCTTCAAACAGACATACAATCAGTTTGGGTATATTATGCATGGGATGGAATTGCAACAGAAGTTGCTGGACTCGAAACAAACTTCTTAAACTTTGCTGATTATGGTACTGAACTTGACTATTATAATCCAATTATAATAGCAAATAATGATTACCTAAAAAACAACCCAGAACAAGCTAAAAAAGTATTGGATGCAATAAAACAAGGATATGAATTTGCTATTGAAAATCCAGATGAAGCTGCAGATATTTTGTTAGAAGCTGTTCCTGAATTAGATGAAACTCTTGTAAAATCAAGTCAAAACTGGCTTGCAGATCAATACAAGGCAGAAGTTGAACAATGGGGTTACATTGATCCAGCTCGTTGGGATGCATTTTATGCATGGTTGTTTGAAAATGGTTTAATTGAAAAAGAAATTCCTGCTGGAACAGGCTTTAGCAATGAGTTTTTAACAAAATAATTTTGAGAGGAATACATTGATATGCTAACCGCTAATAACATTACTGTCAGTTATGATGGAACGAAGATTATAGAAGACATTTCTATTGAATTAAATAAATATGAAATTGTATGCCTTCTAGGTGTGAGCGGAGGCGGAAAGACTACATTGTTCAATGTAATCTCAGGGTTGTTACCTCCTGATTCTGGCACGGTTTTGTTAGATGATGAAAATATAACAGGAAAAGCTGGAAATGTCAGCTACATGCTTCAAAAGGATTTGCTTTTACCATTTAAAACAATCATTGACAATGTATCTTTGCCACTTATTATAAGAGGTGTTAAGAAAAAAGAAGCTAGAGAAACTGCCTCAAAACTTTTTGAAGAATTTGGTTTAGAGGGAACTGAAAAAAAGTTTCCTCAACAATTGTCAGGAGGCATGAGGCAAAGAGCAGCCTTATTAAGAACATATTTATTTTCAAATAAAGTTGCCTTATTGGATGAGCCCTTTAGTGCTCTTGATACAATTACCAAAAGCAGCATGCATGAATGGTATTTAGACATAATGGAACAAATAAAGCTTTCCACATTGTTTATAACACATGACATAGATGAAGCAATTTTATTATCTGACAGAATTTATATTTTATCTGGGAAACCTGGAAAGATAACTGATGAAGTTATAATCAAGGAAACAAAACCTAGAAGCAAAGAATTTATAGTAAGTGAAGAATTCATGAATTATAAAAAACATATTTTAAAAACACTTAACAATAATTAAATAACCTTCACACTTTATTTATTATTATAAATAAAAAATACATCATTATTTTCTTTATGCCTAATGATGTATTTTTTTATTTAACAAGGTATTTTTGTTATAGCTAGTAAAATTATTTCCAAATATTTTGATACATCTTCTGAATCCAAAATTGGAATTTTCCAATAATTTATATATTCTTGAGGTACTAATAAAGAAATAATTGCAGCAGTGCCTGGCACTATTCCAGCTGACCTTACCACTTCATGAAGGCTATTTGACATAAAACTTATGCCTCCTGCGTCTTCGCTTATTAATTTTGCTATTTCTGCTATGTATGATACCTTATCTTTAGAAGTATCGGATAATTTTAAACATTCACCTGACCTTATTATTTTATCAGCAAAATCTTTTGTAGCTTTTTCAAGTTGCCCTTTCACTAAAGGCAGTGAATCTGTCTTAAGAATATAAGGGATATCTTTATATTCAGCTGCATTTACTAATGCTTTAGCAACAGATAAATTGTCAATTTCATCCTGGGCACGAAATAAAAATGTATTCATCTGAATATTTTTAGCCATATCTGGTATGTATGCTTTACTTTCTACAATGATATTAGGAACTTTGTCCATCTCTAATATTTTCATTAATTCACCTTTTTGTCCCAATAAAGTATTGCCTTCATTATCTTCATTTGGTCCAATACCACCATCAGAACCATTAATATTTAATAATAGTGAAACAGGAATTCCATTTATATCAACAACTGTTGCTGCCATTTTATCTATTAATCCTTCAAACTTCTCAGCAGTTATATAAACTTTATCAGGAGCTTTTTTATAAAAGGAATCTAATACTGCTAACGCTATAGCACCTTGAAGAGCAACAGGTGTTTCCATTACTCCTTGGCCATACATCCTTCCAAAAGTTTTTATTGCTGCAGTTTGTGTATATATCCCATCTTCATCAACAACTCTATTCAACAATTCAATTTCATAGGGTGTTAATCCACGTCTAGAATATGTTCTTCCAATTCCCCCTTCATATGTTTCAACAGTTATTGTCCCAGTCACAGAATCACCTGTAACAGATTTGATTAAAGTATTAACTTTTAATGCTTTTTTCATTATAGATGCAACTACTGCAAATCCTGCTGAATCATCTTGTACAAATGAACTATGGCTATGAACATGACCTACCCCTACATGTCCTACTACAGCCAATGAACCTTGTTTTTTATCAGAAATTGAAATTGTACAATTGTCCATATCTAATCTCCTTAATTTATTTAATACTTATTAAACAAAAAACACAGAAACCATGCAATATATTTACTATATTGCATGGGATTTACTATTAATTCTATCTATTTGTATAAACCATATTTCCATCTACATATGTTTCAATTACATTTGTATCAAGAATTTCTTCATCAGAACATAAATTAAACAAATCTTTATCTAGTAAAATAAAATCCGCTAATTTTCCAACTGAAATTGTTCCTTTTATTTGTTCTTCACCTGAAGCATATGCTCCTTCAACTGTATATGCATTTATTGCTTCATACATGCTCAGCTTTTCATTAGTAAGATATGTTTTCTTCTCAGTTTCAGTTATATTTTTTCTCGCAACAGCTGAATAAATATTTGGCATAGTATTGAAAGATTCTACTGGACAATCAGTTCCAAATGATGCATAAATCCCTTTATTTATCATAGTTTTCCATGCATAAGATGTTGAAGCTAATTCTTCACCTGCTCTGTCACAAACAATATTCATATCATAGTCTATAAATATAGGTTGAATAAAAGCTAGCACATCCAACTCCGCAAAACGGTCAAGCAAAGCGTAATCAGTAATTTGACAATGCACAATGCCATGACGAGGATGATGATTTGGATCTGATTTTTGAGCATTTTCAATTGCATTCAATGACATTTCAATAGCTCTATCTCCTATAGCATGTATTGCAACAGGACAATTGTTTTTATGAGAAAGAAGTACTAATTTATTTAATTCTTCTTGCGTAAACATTGCTAAACCATTTGTACTAGCATCATCTGCATAATTATTTCTCAAAGCAGCAGTACGTGCACCAAGAGAGCCGTCACTAAGTAACTTAACACAAGTTACACGATATTTATCATTGCCAAAACCATATTTATATCCTTTATCAAAGAATTTTTGAATAGCTTCTGTTTTTTGTAATAAGCATTGCTCTCCAATACGAATTTGCAACTTACCAACATCGTCTAATTCACGAAAAGCTTGAAAAAGCAAATCATAATCATAGTTAGGCGTATAACCTACATCATCACTTTGTACTGATGTAAGTCCTTGTGCAAAAGCTTTATCTTGAGCAGCTAAAATTATTTCTTTTAAAATGTCTAATGTTAAGCTGGAAATTTCAGATTTAACATCATCTAACAAACTTTCCTTTATGATGCCATCTGGTTCTCCATTTGGTGAAAGTCCAACTAAATTACCATATTTAGATGCCGTATCTTTATTAAGTCCTATAGCATTCATGGCAGCACTGTTAAGTACTCCTATATGAAAGCAAGCACGCATAATAAGTGTAGGTACATCACCAGTTATTTCGTCTAAATCAAATTTATTTGGGAATCTTTTTTCATCTAAAAAATAATCATGATTCCACCCTTCGCCTTCAAACCAAGTTTTATCATCTGATTTTCGATTTTTAATACCTTCCTTCAATCGTTCCTTAATTTCATCAATGCTTTTTGTACCAACTAAATTTATACTGCGCAAACTTTTAGCAAAATGTATAAAGTGCATATGCGAGTCATTAAAACCTGGTAAAACACAATG
>Ga0074193_1000774_pt1 | contig 47847 bp, 37 predicted proteins | sample EPASupsiteHSE605_FD_64523 | JGI IMG/M metagenome (GOLD analysis project Ga0074193, IMG submission 64523) | Bioremediated contaminated groundwater from EPA Superfund site, New Mexico - Sample HSE6-05 | ecosystem: Environmental > Aquatic > Deep subsurface > Groundwater > Contaminated ...
GTTCCGCCGAACCATTTACTCAACCTGTAGCCTATCCAAATAAACTCAAACCAGCTTTAATACTAAAATTTAAATTCTCAGTTTGAAGGGATGTAATAATTACTTCTTCTTTCCTTTAACAGGTGCTGCGGGTGCTCCCTTTGCTCCGGCCTTAGGACGTTTAGCTCCGTATTTAGAACGTCTTTGTGTACGTCCGTTAACGCCAGCTGTATCCAAAGTACCACGCACAATGTGATAACGCACACCAGGAAGGTCTTTTACACGACCACCACGTACCAATACGATTGAGTGCTCTTGCAAATTGTGTCCTTCTCCAGGAATGTAAGAGTTAACTTCTTTACCATTTGTTAAACGAACTCTGGCAACTTTACGCATTGCTGAATTCGGTTTTTTCGGTGTTGTTGTGTAAACTCTCACGCATACACCACGTCTTTGAGGACATGAATCCAATGCTGGAGATTTACCTTTAACTACCAAAGTTTCCCTTCCTTTTCTAACTAATTGCTGAATTGTAGGCATTTTTCTTCTTTTTAAACTTTGAATGTGTTATTATTATATATCTATATATTTCAATTTCAGGCAGCAAATTTACGCATTATTTCCGTGAAACCAAACAAGTTAGCCACTTTATTTCGTATTATTGCCGCTAAAAACGGCACAAAGTTACGTAATAGTTTCTGTTCTATAACATCAAACTCTATAAGCATTCACAATATTTAATAGATATTAACATAATATAATCGGGAGACAGCCTCAAAAATCATCCTACTACAGGTTATTGAGCAAGAGAAAAACGCAAGCTGATACCGTAATTTGAGTTGGATGTAGGATAAGAGGCCGATGAAACTAATGGTTCATTTATTTGCAAATCATAAAAAGCTCTTAGACTAAGGGTTTTACTTAAACCATAATCAGCAGATAGTTGAAGTGTTTTTGCTATATTTCCCGAGGTTGGTTGTGTAAAGTTTTCCTCAATCTTACGAATAAGGGATTGCGACTTCCGATAAGAAAAATCCAGGCGAACCGTAAGATCATTACTAAAATCCTTGGATTGCTTCATTTTCAGAACTTTATTAAACTCGGTGAGTTTATAGCCCAGTCCAATTACATATTCATTAGAGACTGCCTCAACCAACTGATAGGACGAGATATTCAGGCTTAGATTCCTGCTAGTACGGTACTCAGAACGAGCCGTAACATTATTTTGAAAAGTTACATCCACTCCGATCAAAGGGCTAAATCCTTCCGTAATACTTACAGCCGAAATTTCATATGGAGAAGAGGGTAACGGATTGTTGGTAAGGACATCCCGAATAAAGCCCAGGTCATCCTGCCCGGCATCCACCCAATTCAAGAAAGAAGAGAAAGCTCCAACACTATAGGAACAACGGTACTGATGGTTCAACAAAACACTTTTAAAGTACTTTCTAAGTTCACCCACTCTTATGAGTCCATCATAGGTCACCCTCCAGTTTGGAAGTAAACTCGAAAGAGAGGGGAAGGGAGAAAGAGAAACATTCGTTGCATTCTTTCCTGTATAAGCAGCGAGGAAAGCAGGTATTAAAACATCGGACGAGTTTAAACCTACATTACCCAGCTCAGAATTATAGGGCTGACCAGCCAATGCAGACCCTGCCAAAAAGCCTTTATCCGGATAAGACAATCCGTTGTAAACAGCTCCCAACCTGGAAGCTATTACCTCTCTGTTTGCTAAAAAAGTATTGAACGTCTCAGAATTATATCCATCAATGGCTTTCGACCGTTTAAAAGCTGTTGAAGCAGCTATGGTAGTCATAGTAAAGTTGCCGCCATAGGTTTCAGGCATACCTTGATACATATACTTTATTTCGGTATTACGGGTATCAACTCTATTGGCATTTAAATCAATTTTAAGGCCAGAAATAGGCTCAAGGGTTGCCCGCAAGGTGAAATTACGTGCATGATTGATGATTGCAGGTGAAACATTATCTTCATTTTTAATAAGCCAGTCATTTTCGTCAGCCTCGTCAATATAGCTACGCTTTACAGATCCGAAAGCAAATCCTAATCCGGGAGCAGTCCCTCCATCGGTATTACTTTGTCCGATAAAATCTCCTATTTCAGGACGAAATCCGGGCAACATCATCCCATCCGTAATTGCATACTGAATGTTTAGACTGCGTAACATCATTAGGAAGCGGGTTCCATGCTCCGCGACTTTGTACCACAATTCATTTGACAAATCGGGACCGGGAAGTATTGACACTTTAATAGCCGTCGTGTCGAGATTCAGTATTTCAATTTCACCGGCACTTATTGCTTTAAATTTGATTGCATAAACTTTCCCATCTGCGCCACGTGCAGAAACACGTACTTTTTTAGATGCCAGGCTATGTCTTATTTTAATCGTACTATCCGGGCTTAATTTAATATCTTTCTCCACTTTCAACGGTGGCGGTGGAGTTCTTCTATTCCTTGAGCTGGCAGATGCCACCCGGGTAGTAGGGGTAAATTTCTGATTCACTTTAGCGAGGAACTTATTCTTATTGTAGAGTGAAACCAAATTAAAGCGACCTGAAATATCAAACTGACGCTGATTCGTAATCGTATTACCTATTTGAGTCAACGAATCTATTTCAGCCCCCCGTTCCCAATTATAAGATGCATTATAGGACAAAGAGCCGCTTGTCCAATCCATAACAGGTATTAAAGCAAATGGTAAGGTGTAAGTAGCTGTAAAAGTCTGATCATACTTCATAGGTTTACCCATGTCAGAAATACTTTGTTTCACTGAATCTTTCCATACCTTGTACTGATCCGGATTCAACTCTTTATTAACCTGCACATTAGGCTCTTCGATACGGGCATTTGTACCCGATGTAAAATTAATATTCAAATTCTTTGTAAAATCCCAACGTAAACTAAAAGCTCTATCCCAATAAAAAGTTGAACTAAATGAAACAGGTAAATTATTCTGACCGCCCAGATCATCTAAATTCCTAAGCTTTTGCTCATAATAATTTCTCATCATGGCCGATTGGAATGAGATATTTGAGGGCAGATAATTAAGTCCAAATTCTTTTAAATAGCGTGTACTTCCTTTCTCTTTTACATTTTTAAAGGGAGTAAACGGCTTTACGTAAGGAGAATAAGAATAACTAAAGTTTGCCCGATAATCTTTGGATGTTTCGTACTGTGTTTCGGGATTTTTCATTGTAGATTCATTAAATGAGTACCCCACTGAAAAGTTGGCAGGATCATATGGCATGGGAGTTTTGCTGCGCACGTCAACTTTTACATTATTAAGAGCCACACTTTTAATAATGGTTCTATCTTGGGAAAAATTAAGTATAGAATCACGATCATGTTTTGTAGTGGCCGAATTTAAAGCATCCTGTAACACAATATCCTGATCCAACGGATTGTACTTTGGTTTTGTAATCTCTTTGGAATAAGCATAGTAAAGCGGTATACTTACTTTTGTCTTTTCTGGGAACAATTTGCCAAGTTCCACGTTTGCAGCCATATTGTATTGGGTATAATCATCAAGCCTGCGTTCTGCAATGGATTGATCCAAACCGCCAAAGCCGGCAGTCTCCACACGCCCTCCCATATTCAACGTACCAAAATCCGAAAGCGCAATTTGTAAATTAGCATTTGCAGCCCACCCTCCGTCTTCATTAAAATCAGTGAGTCGTAACTCATTCACCCAAAACTCGCCACTCTTAATATCTTTGGAATTATTACGTACTCCGATCATAATTGTCTTGACCTCCGACAAGGAAGGATTACCCACTATCGTTATCTTATTAAGCGGAGACGCAGGATCATACTCAGAATAAGGCGTATAGAATGTTACATTCTCGTTTCCTTCCCTTTTTGCTTTATTTCTATTCAGTTTCAGATTGGTAAGCACCTCAAAATCAAAATTTAACGTATTTCCTTGCGGCCATACTGTAAATTGGTCAGTCTCATTGTATGTACTGTAGTTACCATGGGGGGTAAGTAACAACGGGACTTCATACTCATAATAATTATTTTTATAATCAGAACCTAAGCGGATAAAAACAGACATTTCACCGTTGGACAGATTGGTCACATCATTAATAAATTTTTCGGCATGGACAAACAGCTGCAATCGCTTGTATTGCCTCAAATCATAATAAGTATTTTTATAAACAGCCCGAGCATCAGCTGGTGCAAGGTTTGTTATTTTCATAGATAATGCCTGCTCGTTCTGCTGACGTAATTGTGGCTGACCCGGATCTAGCATCCGGCTCACCCCGGGAGGTAACACATAATTAACCGGCGTACGCTCGCTGTTCTCTTCTATGTTAACTGTCGCCACATCTAACGAGGCATTAATAACCGGAGGCAGCTTTGGATTAGAAAGATCTTGAGTATAATTACGCCATTCGCCACGAACTAAATCAAAAGATCCAAAACGTAAAATTGTTGTTTCACTAAAATCAGTCATAAACATTCGCATAAAACGGATCGTTTTGAAATCATTTATAGATCCCACCTTTTGACTATAATTCTTTACAGGAATCTTAAATTGATACCAATGAATAGTCTCTTCTTTTCCATTACGCAAATTAACTGTAACTTCTCTTCTATCAACAATATAGTTACTACCCACTACTAAATCTTTAGGGCGTAAAGACACCTTATACTGATAATATTTCTCAAACTCATTTAACGTATTATCCTGATTGATATCTTCAACATCCGGAATTGTCCGGGCTGATATATCATACTTTTCAGGAGAATCCTCCGATGCTGTAGAATTCCCTTCTACTCCGTTAAAACGTTTATAACGCTCCAGGATCCCTACTTCTTTCACATCATAATCAGATCCTCTGAAATAGTGATAATCGTCTCCAGCCGGATCATTCAAAGGAGAAAAACGATCTTCCATCATTTGAGCTATAGTTTCGCCTGATAATCGCGACTGCAATTTGGACAAGTAATTCTGATACGTAGAGAATTGTTTCTCATCAGCCGACGATAAACCATTAAACCCCACATCCTGGAGTTTACGGGCTCCTTGCGTATTATCAAAAGCATATACGGTTGACTGACGTTTTGGGACTCTCCCCCACACAGTCTCTTCCACAGAACTTAAATCACCATCAATTGGAAGGCCATTCTCGAAAAACTTTTTCTCATCCCTCAGTATATCTTCCGAAATCTCTCCAAGATTAAAATAAAGATCTCCACCTTTACCATTTGCATTGTATATAAAGGGATCCATCATCCAGAATTCGATGTATTCAATATTAGCCGCTTCAAAGTCACTCTGCTCTATTTTACGCATAATTCCACCCCATCTTTTATCAGGCATTGCGAGAGAACCATCTGCATTGATTCTGTCAGCATCTAAATTGTAAGGCCCTCGTTCAGTAGGGTAATAGGCTAAGTTAAGTACCGGCAATGTATTATTTTCATTGTATGAAAGATCTTTATTCGGGAACAGCTCCTGTGTCTTTACTTCTCTCACATAGTGATTGGATAACTGGTCTAAATCATTTTTTATATGATTGGGAGCAATAGATGAATTTTTACGGGTAAATAATCCATCTATATAATACCACGAGAGTAAGGCCCGATTCTTTCCATAATCAATGTTATTAGTGAGCGATGCTTCAGGGAATAGGCTATTTGCAGCATCACTATAAGGAACGCTTGACAATGTCCAGGGATAAGGATTTAACAAATCAATCCCAGTCTGCGTCGATTCAAAATCATCCAGATAAGAATATCCGCCCGTATACTTGTTTTCATAATGACCTGGAATCAGATTCGCAAATTCCGCTTTCAAAGAAATTTGGGAAGGCTTGGTAAGAGTAAGCAAAGGCAATTTGTCAAACAGATTTGTAAGCCATTGTGATTCGGTTTTATATGAGGTGTTAAGTCCCCATAACGTATTTTTTATAGACTCGTCACCAAATGCCGTTTTGGTTGTTAAAGGCAACTCCGACAAATGCATGATAGTTGCTCCCAAATTAAAGTTCTTGTTAAACTCATAATTCAAATCAACCCCCATCATGGTTTTACGCTGCATGCTGTAAGCTGACTGGTTTTCGAGTGAAACACTCACAGCTGTACCGCTTGAAATAATATTCTCATTTAATATAGTTACTATCCCTGAGGTATAATCCACAGTATAATCTACATTCTCCTGCAACGTCACACCTGCGGCCGTTACCCTAACAGAGCCTCGGGCTACATTGCTAGCGCCAAGCTGGATTTCAGAACTTGATGAAGCTTTATATTCGCCTTTGATCAGGAATTTATTTTTTTCAGTTAACTGTCTCGCTACAGTCAGGGTAGAATCATACAATTCCTGAAAGACATATTTATCGGCAATCACATCACTACCAATCTTTTTTCTCAGGTGGCTTCCAAAAGGCTCCACCACCGGAAAGAATACACGACCATTCTCCGAAAGCATTGTATATCCCTCTAAATAATCAAAAATCCCATCTGGATAAGGTTCATTCTTGGCATCAAGTCTGTCCAGATTCATCACCCGCAACAACAACTCGTCTTTAGTATTTCCTTCCGACAAATAACGCAAATAAACGCCAGTGGTATCACTCTGATAAAGAATATCTAATCTGAATTTTTCTTTATTTACAGCATATGCTCCTAAGGAATAGACATTTTTCATCATCAAATCCCAGAATGGAGAGCCTGGAGACATTGCTGTTCCTTTAAGTAACTTTACATAGAGACTGTTAGTGGTATTAACTGAATTATCTGTAGAGAATTCTCCCACCTGATATACTGAGCCACGGTAGGTATACTCGTAGGCAACAGCCAGCACCTCATCGGGTTGCAACTGAGTTTTAAGAGAAATATACCCTAATTGTTTATTTATATTAAATTCGGAAGGATCTAGTTTTCTTGCACTTTCCACCTTTTCGTAATCGGTTCCCCCTTCTATAAAGCCTGCAAAAGCCTGTGAAACCGTATTTATATTTCTGGCTTCAGGATAACCGGTAACAACCTGCTGATACAATGTATTTGCACCATTATGAGGTATAGAAAGCGAACCGGAAGGATTGAACTGCGGATTGCTGATATGACTGTTTTCTGCAAGGTCGGAAAAAGCAACAATATTTCTGGACTGATCGTAATTACTTCGTTTGTTAGTAATCCAAACCTCCACTCTACTGATACTGATTCCTGAATTTATATATGGCAATTTCGACAAAGCAGCATCATAAGTATCTCTAAAGAAATGTGAAAGAAAAAAATGACGATTTTCATCGTACTGATCGGCAGCAAATTCATATGGTTTGGTTTGCACACCTCCTTTTGCAGAAACAGTCTGCGACTCCGATTCTTGTTGAGAAAAAATGGCTCCTACCCGTAGCTTCCCAAACTGGAGCTCAGTTTTAATCCCAAACAAAGCTGCACCGCCTCTGATCAATGAGTTTGAAGTGTTCATGCTAACATTACCGGCTTCCATCACCTTTATGATTTCATCTTCAGTACCCTCATACGCCAGCTTAAGTTTTTTTGAATCATAATCGAATGTAGTCTCCGTATTATAATTCATTCCAAAATTCACTTTTTCACCTACAGTTGCCTGCACATTAAGCTGTACTTGTTCTTCAAAATTAAAAAAAGTACGGTTTCTGGAACGCTGTGGTAACGACGGATTATCGGTTTTGTTACTTTTAAGTCCCATTTTAATTTCCGCAGTCCCCTGGGTCTTTACACGTACCCCTCCTTTACCAAATATTTTTTCTGCAGCTCCAAGATCAAATCCGATATCCGTAATTTTGAGTTCCTTATTTATCTCTTCGCGATAACTCTCCTCATTTTTTTGTCGGAAATAAGCGCGCAAAGATTCCTGCAAACTATAATCCTGATACTCTTCGGGAGTCAAAGATATGGGTGTACTCAATTGCATGTCGCCCAACTTAGTCGTGACGATATAGGTGTTTGACTTTAAATCGTATTCTATCGAAGTTTTTACATTATCCGGATTACGCAAATCCATGGGAGATTTTTTTATCAGATCTTCATAGGCTTCCGGCACTGTTTTAGCCACCGGATAACGAGGATCAACCGAATCTCCTTCAAGAACTACCTGAGGCTCCAGTTCAGTTAATTCGGGCACCTCAGAGGTGAAAATCAGATAATCCGCATTCAACGAATACAGACCAGTCCCGAATAACAGAACACATACAATTAATATGTAGTGAGCCCTCCTTTTCATCAAAGCATTCTAAGTGCGTCTTTAATAACTTTTTCCACTTCAAGAGAGGGGGACCTCTTCAATATAGTAGCAACTGCCTTTTGAGATGCTGCCTTCTGAAAGCCCAGCATTACCAGCGCTGCAATGGCCTCTTCGGCAATCTGACCGTTGCCGGTACCAGATACTGCTGAATCAGCAACAACACCCTGTAATTTGACTTTATTTTTGAGATCAACCAAGATACGCTGAGCGGTTTTTAGTCCGATACCCTTTACAGCAGTTAGTGCAGCTTCATTCTTGGAAGCAATAACCTGAACTAACTCGGAGGGAGGAAGCGAAGACAAAATCATACGTGCCGTATTAGGCCCCACGCCCGAAACACTTGTCAACAACAAAAATAATTCGCGTTCTTCTTTACCGTAAAACCCAAACAGCAGGTGGGCATCTTCACGAATTACTTCGTAAACATATATCTTCCCCTGATGCTGACCATTATATGCAGTATATGTCGTTAATGAGATATTCAATTCATACCCTACACCACCACACTCCATAACCATTCGGGCTGGAGTAAGCTCAATTATATCACCTCTTAAATATTCAATCATTTTGCGTCTAACCAGTTAAATGTTTGTTTATAACGCAAAAGTACGCAAAAGCGTATATTATAAAGCCTCTTTATTTAGAAAGCTGGTCGGGGATTCACAAAAAGCGAAGCGCCAGGGTTCAACGCATCAAAAACTTCAATACATCCTCTATCTTGCAACGTGATATAAATTTGCCTCAATTCTTTACCTCCAAAAGTGATATTTGAAGGCTTCTTACCCTTACAGGAATACTCATACAGGATTTTTCCCTCAGGATCAAGAACTACAACTGTTCCTTTATCGTACCTGCATATATAAAGATTACCTTTTACATCACAACGCATTCCATCCATTCCAAAATCGGAAAAACGATGAAAAAGACGTTTATTGGATAGATTGCCGTTCGGCTCGATATCATATACCCAAACGTTCCGCTGCACTGATTCATTCACATATAATAAACGACCATCGGGACTCACCTCCACTCCATTGGTCGTCCCCATGGAATCTTCCAACAATATAACCTCGCCATTTGTCGATATTTTCCATAATTTTCCAGTGTTATCAGACCATGCAGGATCACTGGCATAAATCGTCCCATTAGGAGCAATAGATATATCATTAGGTTGATTCATTGCCGGTTCATGAGCGAATATTGAAATAGATTTTGTTTTCAGATCAACACAAAGGATGTTATGTTTTGTATAGTCCGCCACAAACATCATCCCTTCTGCATTAAAACGAATGCCATTACCAACCGATCCGTCGGGTAAGGTCACAAATAGACCATGTTCGCCCGAAGACTTGATTAGTCCGATTGTTCCCTTAGTTGCATAATTGACAGCATATAAGTTGCCTGCAGCATCCACAGCGGGACCTTCAATACCCGACGTAAATGTACCTTCGGGAACAAGGTCACGGCCATCTGGAGACGAGAACGCAACACACGCAACCATCAAGGAGTAAAACAGTATACAAAGTTTCTTTTTCATAATATCATCTATTGTTTTTATTATAAACAGTCTGCAAGATATAAAATATTCCGCTCTACAAATAAAAAAAGCAAGTACTTGTAAAAATACACAAGTACTTGCTCGTAAAACAGAACTCCACACATTCATAAAAGGAGCGGAGCCTGCTAATTTCATTTATAAAAATTAAATTAAAGAATCCGGGCAAAGATGATCCTTTTCAATATCTTTAAAGTAATTATAGGTACCAACTTTCAACTCTGCACAAGCCGATTCATCGCAAACGATAATTCCCTTCGGATGAAGCTGCAATGCAGTGATAGTCCACATCTGATTGATAGAACCTTCAACCACCTGAGCCAATGCACGAGCTTTGTTGTGTCCATTCACCATTATCAAGACCTCTTTCGCATCTAAAACAGTACCCACACCTACAGTAACCGCAGTCTTAGGAACTTTATTTACGTCGTTGTCAAAAAATCTGGAATTAGCAATAATCGTATCCGTTGTCAAAGTCTTGATACGGGTACGAGACGACAGAGATGAGCCTGGTTCGTTAAATGCGATGTGGCCGTCAGGGCCGATACCACCTAAAAACAAATCTACCCCTCCAACAGCTTTCATCTTAGCTTCATAGGCAGCGCATTCAGCTTCCAGATCGGCTGCATTACCATTCAAAAGATTTGTGTTTTCAGGATTGATGTCAATATGACTGAAAAAGTTATTCCACATAAAGGAATGATAACTTTCTGAATGTTCCTTTGGCAATCCTACGTATTCATCCATATTGAATGTGATCACATGCTTGAAGGATACAACTCCCTTTTTGTTCAATTCAATAAGATTTTTGTACATACCAAGGGGTGAAGAACCTGTTGGCAATCCTAGGACAAAAGGTTTTTCAGCCGTTGGATTGGCTTTTTGAATACGCGAAGCAACATAGTTAGCAGCCCATTTCGACAATTGATCGTAATTAGGCTCAATAATTAATCTCATAGTTTTTTATATTTAAATCGATTGTTTAGATTCTTTCAATGCGTTTGCCATTGCTTTACCTAAAGTAATACACTGCTCATACATGTCTTCTTTCAGACTCATCTTCTCTTCGGCGGTAGCTCCTATAAATTCCCAGTTCATTTTTTCACCAAAAGCAGCTAATCTTTTACAAGCGGCACCAGACCATGTAAAATTACCAAAATAGCCAAAACAGCGTTTCTTAACTTCCCGGATTTCAATCTTTGACAAAATCGAATCTACTTCGGGAAAAAGGGCATTGCTATATGTAGGGCTTCCCACAATCAATCCTTTGTATTTAAATACATCCATCAGCACATTCGATGCATGCGATTTGGATACATTGTGCATTACAATATTTTTGACTCCGTTCTCAGCCAAAGAGGCGGCAATCGCTTCTGCCATCTGTTCCGTATTTCCGTACATGCTGCCATATATGATACAAACGCCATCTTCACCTTCGTAGCGACTCATCTTATCATAAATCTCGATTGCTTTGTCTTTATATTTCCGCCAAACAGGTCCATGCGTAGAACAAATGGTGTTTACTTCAATTGTGTCGAGTTTCTTTAAAGCCCGTTGAACCGGATTACCATATTTTCCAACGATATTGGCATAATAGCGAACCATCTCATCCCAAAATCTGTCAACATTCATATCCTCATCGATAACAGCACCTGAAAGCGCTCCGAAAGTACCGAATGCATCTGCTGAAAATAATATTTTATCCGTTGTTTCGTACGTAAACATAACTTCAGGCCAATGGACCATCGGAGCCATAACGAACATCAGCTGGCGTTTACCCAATGATAGAGTATCTCCCTCCTTCACTTCATACAAACCTGTAGTAATACCATGATATCCTTCTAACATACCGAAGGTGGTTTTGTTCCCGATAATCTGCACATCAGGATATTGCTGACGGAGTAGTCTGATGCTGCCTGCATGATCCGGCTCCATATGATTCACAATCAGGTAATCCAGAGATTTTCCGTCCAGTGCATCTGCAATTTTTCTGAGAAAAGCATCCGAATAGCATACATCCACTGTATCTATCAGAACTGTTTTTTCATCTACTATCAAATACGAGTTATAAGAGACTCCGTACGGCAGCGGCCACAGGTTCTCAAAGAGGGCCTTCTGACGGTCGTTTACTCCTACGTAATATACCTTATCCGCAATACTTGTCAGTTTATACATAATTTAATTCTTTTTTTGCAGTGCCCGATAAACGAACCAGCATCCTGCCAAAACGAAAGGAATACTGAGCACTTGTCCCATATTAATCAACATAGAAGCTTCAAATTCTTCCTGATCATTCTTTAAAAACTCAATAAAAAAGCGGGAAGCGAAAACACAAATCATAAAAATACCGAAGATAAGACCTTCCTTCTTGAAAGCCTCTTTTCGGAAGTACAACCACATGCATAGAGCGAATGTTATCAGATAACACAACGCCTCATAAAGTTGGGTTGGATGACTTGGTGCCGTAAATACAGGAGCAGCTCCCATTTTCCATTGATGTAAATTGTCAATAAAGCGGAATCCCCAGGGAACTTCCGTTACATGACCATAAATCTCGTGATTCATTAAATTACCCAGTCGAATCATTGCGGCTACAAGCCCGGTAGGTACCACCAGTTTATCAAAAGCCCACATCATACTTTTATGACTGACCTTTTTCGAGTAGAAATAGATCGCAATAATAATACCTAATGTACCTCCATGACTGGCCAAGCCTCCCTCCCAAATCTTTAATATCTCGATTGGGTTGGATAAGTAATACTGAGGTGCATACAAAAGGCAATGACCTAAACGAGCTCCAACCACCGTTCCAATCATTGTATAGATCAATAATTGATCCAGCCACGCAGTATCCAGTTTTTCGTTTTTCCACATACGCTCCACTATCTTGTAGCCAATCAGGAAACCGAATGCAAAAGCCAGTCCGTACCAACGTATTTCTCGTGAACCAATGGAAAAGATAGCAGGATCTGCTGTCCAGGTAATAAATGATAACATAGTATTTATATTTATATCCGTATGGAAGGCTGGTATTATACCAGTCTTCTTATTAAATCTTCCTTATCACCGTAAAGCATATCGATCACCGGCAATTCAATCATCGTGTAGGCTCCCGGCTGTTGCTTAAACGAAGCACGGGCTACAGACACTAAAATCTGAGCAGTAAGCGCAGGGTTGTTGATTTTCATATTGAAATCGATCAACTGATTCTGTGTTTTTCCAGATACACCTTTACGCGTAAGCTGAACGCCATGGCCCATATCCAGCAAATTATCTACACATTCCACCTGCATTACATGTGTCTCGTCGTGTGCAAAATATTCGTCGGCTTTAATAGCAGCAGCAACCTTGGCAAAGTCATATCCCTCTTTAACTTCAATATACACCATTCTGCGGTGAATGCCGGTTCCCGTTGGGATAGTCATACTTAATGCGGCCTTTACACCTTCAATGGCTTTTACTGCCACTGTATGTCCCATACTCATACCAGGACCAAAGTTTGTATACGTAATACCTTTAGGCACCATCGCCTCAAGTAGTGCACGAACAACTGAGTCGCTTCCCGGATCCCATCCTGCAGAAATAACAGAGACAGCATTGTGAGCTTTTGCTACAGTGTTAAGAGAGCGGCGCAGAGCAACAATTCCTCCATGAATATCGTAGCTGTCCACCGTATTGATCCCCAGTGAAAGAATTTCCTTAGCATAAGATTCTACGCTACGGGTTGGAGTACAAAGCACAGCAACATCTACCTTTTCAAGTTCAGTGATTTTACTAACCACCTTATATTCCTTAAGCTCGACCGGAACCTCTGATGGGTTACGACGAACAACGCCTGCAACCTCAAAATCGGGTGCAGCTTCCAAAGCCTCTAAAACATATTTTCCAATATTGCCATATCCCACAATGGCTGCTCTAATCTTTTTCATGCGTTTATTTATTTCTATTTTAGGCTGCAAAGTTAATCATAATATAGGGAGATACAACAAGATAGCCCAGACTTTTTATTAGCAGTCCGGGCTCATCAAATAACAACTATACTATTTATTCACTTATTTCTTTTCAAAACCTGCATCAAACGCTCTTGACGAAGGCATAAAGTCAAAGTGCTTCACCAAACGGCACGATTCTTCTGCACCTTGTTCCCTGTCCATAGCACTGTCTTCCCACTCTACCGAAAGCGGACCGGAATATCCAATATGGTTAAGAGCCCGGATAATCTCTTCAAATTTGATATTTCCCCTTCCCAAACTTCTGAAGTTCCAAAAACGACGGGGATCTCCAAAGGTTACATAACCACCAAAAACGCCCACTTGTTTAGGAGTGTCACTCCAGTAAACATCTTTCATGTGCACATGGAAAATCCTTTCCGGGAACTGATATATGAAATCAACATAATCAACTCCTTGATAACCTAAGTGACTTGGATCATAGTTGAACCCGAACGAGGGGTGAAAGTTCACTGCTTCCAATGCTCTTTTCGCAGTAACAGTATCGAAAGCTATTTCAGTAGGATGTACTTCCAACGCAAAACGAACCCCTAACTCCTGATACGCATTTAAGATAGGAGTAAATCTTCGTGCAAAATCGGCATATCCCTCATTCACCATCTCTTCCGTTACCGGAGGAAACGAATACAAATAATGCCAGATTGAACTTCCAGTAAAACCTACCACCGTATCAACACCCAGGGCTTTGGCGGCATGTGCCGTACGAATCAGCTCTTCGGCCGCTCTCTGACTAACACCTTCCGGATCACCATCACCCCAAATATAATCGGGCAGAATGCTTTTATGGCGCTCATCAATCCTATCGCACACAGCCTGACCGATCAAATGCGTAGAAATCGTGTGTAATTGCATTTCATAAGACAATAACAAATCTTTGATCTGCATATAATATTCTTTTTCAGATCGACGAATATCCAAGTGATCGGGCAGCCCCAATTCTAATCCATCGTAACCAAAAGCCTTAGCCTTCTCACAAACTGTTTGCAAAGGTAAATCCCCCCATTGCAAAGTATATAATGTAACCGGTCTAGCCATACAATTAATGTTTAATCAACCATTTTCACCCATTTCTTATCACTGTTACTTGAAGCTACTACAGTTTCAATAAACTGCATTCCCCTCACCCCTTCCTGTACTGAAGGGAAATCCAGACATAAGGAGGAAGGTTCTTTTCCCTCTTTCATTGCCTGCAATGTCAGTGCAAAATTTCTGTAAATATTTGCGAAAGCCTCAATGTATCCCTCCGGATGACCACCCGGGGTACGCGAATTATGAGCAGCCATCTCAGACATATACCCATTCGATGTCCGAATCATTTCTCTCGGACGGTCAGGCCATTTCATCCACATGGTATTGGGCTCTTCCTGGCACCACTCCAAACCGCCTTTTGTTCCATAGATACGAATTTTTAGTGCGTTTTCTTCACCAACTGCAATTTGCGAAGCAGTCAGCACACCTTTTGCATCCCCTTCGTATCTGATCAGCATAGCACCGTCGTCATCCAATAAACGTCCGGGAACAAACGTATTCAGCTCTGCACATAATTCTATAGCCCTAAGCCCGGTAATATATTCAACTAAATTAAAAGCATGGGTACCTATATCACCCATACACCCTGCTTTACCCGATCGTTTGGGATCTACCCGCCATGCAGCCTGCTTATTTACGCCAGCGCAATCACTATATAACCAACCTTGGGGATATTCTACATAAATTCGGCGCACTTTTCCTATATCACCACGTAAAACCCTAGTCCGAGCCTCTTTCACCATGGGGTAACCCGTATAAGTATGTGTAAGTGCAAATAATTTTCCGGAAACTTTCACCTGTTCATGTAATGCCTTAGCCTCCTCCAGCGTATAAGTAACCGGCTTGTCCAATACAACATGGAATCCATGCTTCAAGGCCATCATAGCCGGTTCAAAATGCACATGATTGGGTGTGACGATAGAAACGAAATCCATCCGTTCGGCTTCGGGAAGCTTAGCTTCCTCTTCGATCATCTCCTGATAAGAATTGTAAATCCGGCCTTCCGGCAAGAAAAGGTTACGTCCGGAAGCTACAGAGACAGAGGGTGTGGCACTAAAGCATCCACACACCAGGTCTATCTGTCCGTCCAGATTAGCCGCAATACGGTGTACGGCTCCAATAAAAGAACCGTTTCCTCCGCCTATCATTCCCATTTTAATTTTTTGTTTCATAACAATATCGTACTATGGTTTTTACAAAAGTTAAGGAACAAATCTAAGAAAAAAAATGAGTGATGCTATTATTTATTCATTATTTATTTTTAATATCAAATAATAGGGTTTTCTTTGTGGACTGGAAGTCGGAATATATTAATCCGAATCAAACAACAGTGTTAACCATTAAAACCTCAACGATGATGAGTAAAAAAGAATTTTCTATTCTTGCGTGTTTAATTTTGTTCTGCAACTGCAGCAATCCCTTGATTGAAGAAGAAAAACCAGACTCCAAAACTTACCCTGTTCAATTTAGTGTCCAACTCAGCAAAGAGGTATTGCCATACGTTGCGACAAAAGGTTATCCCACGGGAATCATTCCGGAACCACAAACTAAAACTGACGAGATTACCGAACCTGCCCCCGGCACATTGGAATCAATCTGTACCTCCATTGAATATGTAGTCTACAAGACAGACAACACTACCGCTCCCTTTAGGAAACAACATTACAGCAGTTCCAATTCTCAGGATTTTGGAATCATTTACGATCAACTACCCATGGGTAGCTACAAGATTTGTCTGCTTGCTCATTCCTCGGCAACCGATTCCCTAAACAATAATATATTTACTTTTCAAGAGACAACCGACACATTTTATAAGCAGATAACACTAGAAGTAGGATCGGGAGAAGAGATTATACAGGATATAAATATCCAACGAATAGTTGGGAAGCTTGAGTTTTATGCAACCGACAGTGTCCATTCGGGAGTCAAGCAATTTGAAATCAAACTCTCCGGATATCCGGACAAGTTCAACATACTGACCGGAATCGCAACAGCATCCTCAGACACAACAGCCTTTACCCACCTTTTTTCTCCTGAAGATATTGGAAAAATAAATCAGAGCCATTCCTTGCTGACTTTTATTCCCGAAACCGGAAAAACGATGTCGGGCAAGATAAAGTCGACCAACCATGCCGGGCAATTACTCAGAGACTACCACATAGCTTCCGTAACACCTGAAATTAATAAAATTGTACGATATTCGGGAAAGTTATACGAATCAAGATTAAGCAACGATACATTTACATTATATCCAGTCAGCATAAACTGGGGGGATACGATCGACACACCATTAGGAGATTGATTCTATACATTCACGGGAGTGTTGGTAACCTGTCAAGTACACCAACACCCCTGCATTAATCTATCTCTTGTATAAAAATAGTTTCCAGCGTTCTTCGGCACTTCCATTCACATACATATCATATCTGGCCATTGTAAAAAACAAATCAGATAATCTGTTTATAAAACGAAGTACGGTTTCTGGAAGGGGATCTTGCTTATGTAGTGTCCACAACCGCCTTTCAGCTCTACGGGCAACCGTGCGGGCAAGCTGGCAATGAGCCGAGACCGGTGTACCTCCGGGAAGAATAAAATATTCACTTTCAGAAATGGCAGCCGTAATCCGATCGATCTCTTTTTCACAGTAAAGATCCATATCTTCCTTTATCTTATTGGGATTTTTATCCCTCAAGGCCGACGGTGTAGCAACTTCAGACATTGCAACCATCAGCTCCACCTGGATAGTAAACAAGAACGAATGCCATTCGTGGCTTTCCGGCAAAAGCGACCTCACAACCCCTATGGTTGAATTTAATTCATCCAAGCAACCATTGGCTTCAATCCGGATATCATCCTTATCCACCCTCTCGCCGCCAAAAATACCTGTACGACCTTTATCGCCACCTTTTGTATAAATCTTCATATAACTAACATTTATGGTTCCACAGATTCATCAAATCGAGCTCACCCCAATATAGATGAGTATAACCTGCTATTGTATTCTTATAACGAAATAAATTTGTTTTTGTTCTCAATCCCTTCGCATTATATATAGAGACATCTGATATTGAATCCATTTGAGGATCTTTAATTCGGGAATAATGAAATTCATGTCCCCGTATATTCTCAATTCCATTATATGTAAATGTACGGTAACCAAGGGTAAGTTTCATATCTTGCATGGTAGCTTCCTGATCAAAAACACCAACCATCGAATAAGGGTTGCCATCCATTCCAACAATCACCTTACTTAGATACATCATTCCTCCGCATTCGGCTAAAAGATTACCTCCATTCTCTGCATAGGCCTTTATGGAGTGAAGCATTGTTTTATTCTCTGTCAGCTTGTCTAAATATAATTCAGGATAACCTCCTGGCAAATATACTAAATCTGCAGAAGGTAATTTAGCATCATTAAGAGGACTAAAAAAGACAACTTCTCCCAATCGTTTTAATCGGGCCAGGTTTTCTCTGTAAATAAAATTAAAAGCATTGTCGTAAGCAACAGCAATCTTAATATCACTCCTTATTTCCACCTCGTTCCGCTCTGGCTTATCAGGCAGACAAAAAGGTATGTTTGATATTTTAAGCAAATGATCCAAATCAACAAACTCCTCTATAATCTCTGCCGCTCTGTTTGCGAAATCATCCATACAAAAAGAATTGTCAATTGACAAGCCTAAATGTCTGGAAGGAACTTCAAGCTCTTTTTTGTTCGGGATGTAGCCCAAGCACTCAACACCTGTATCCTTACAAGCCTGTTGTAAATATGCATAATGAGTTTCAGAAGACACCCGGTTAAAGATAACTCCTGCAATATTTATGCTTTTACTAAAATGTTTATAACCATATAAAACAGGAGCTGCCGAATAAGCCATTGATTTGGCATTCAGTATCAACACAACAGGGATTCCAAGCAACTCTGCTAATTTAGCACTGCTACCCTTCATGCCGTCGTATCCGTCATAAAGGCCCATAACTCCCTCTGTAATACAGATATCCGCATCGCTACCATATTTTGCATATAAATTTCGGATGTGCGATTCAGAGGATAAAAATAAATCAAGATTTACCGACTCTTCACCTGCGGCTAGCAAATGATATTTAGTATCAATGTAGTCGGGGCCACATTTAAAGGGTTGTGCCTTCAAACTCCGATTCTTCAATGCCCTTAACAGTCCGAGAGTAAAAGTAGTTTTACCGCTCCCTGAAGAGGCAGCCCCTACCAACAATTGAGGTTTCATAAATAATTAAATCTTAATTTTCTTGTGCAAATATAAATAAACATCTTAACTTTGCCCCAGATTTGGTGATCCGATCGCATTCTGCGATTTGTATAAAAGGGAATCCGGTTTGAATCCGGAACAGTACCCGCTACTGTAAAGTCCTTACTTTCAAAAGTTGAAAGTAATAAAAGAAAGCAAGCTCACACCACTGTTTCGAGAGAAATGGGAAGGTCGCTTTCTGGACATAGTCAGGAAACCTGCCAGTCAATAAATAAATTCCGCGTCCTCGGGTTAAAGGATGCCATTTATTAACTATTATCTCTCAAACATGAAAAGAAAAGGTTTACTAACAACCCTGTTGTGGGGGTGTGTTGTAATTTGTTCATTAGCGCAAGTCACGTTAAGCGGAAAAGTTGTTAACGTAAAAAACGGAAAACCCATTGAAGGAGTTAACGTCCGACTGGAACAAACCACCATTGGTTGCGCAACCAATAGTAAAGGCGAATTTATACTTAAAAATGTTCCCGATGAGTCGTACACGCTTCGGGCCAGTTGTCTGAATTACATTCCTGTAGAAAAGAAAATCCACGGAACACAATTGAACATGCTTATTGAAATGGAAAATTCAGGCATAAATCTGGATCAGGTAGTAATTACAGGAACCGGAACCCATCGCAGGATACAAGACAGTCCTGTCCCCGTCGAAATAATCAACGGGAACGATTTAAGAAGGGCTGGCATTACAAATTTTAAAGATGCATTAAACATGCTGAATCCCTCTTTTTCATTTTCCACCACGGCTATGGCCAGTTATATGACATTAAACGGTCTGGGGAATAAGCATATTCTGGTTCTTATTAATGGACAGAAGCTTGCCGGAGATGTATCGGGAAATGTAGATCTTTCACGAATTAATCTTAGCAATGTAAAACGAATTGAAATACTAAAAGGAGCAGCTTCATCTCTTTACGGATCGGAAGCAATGGGTGGTGTCATAAACATAATTACCGATCAACCTAAAAATCTGATCAATGCGACCTCTGAAACCCGCTTTGCTGAAGAAAATCAATTCGATCAGACAATCAATCTGGATATTAACACCGGAAAATTCGGTTCATTTACAACCTACAACAGACGACAATCGGATGGCTGGCAGCTAAATAATCAGGCCATCACGTATGACTCAAAGGGAAACGAGAAACTGACTGAAACAAACAAGAAAGCTTCTGATAAATTTTACTCCAACATTCTGACTCAGCACTTCACCTATTCTGCAACGAAGGCTCTATCGTTCTATGCCCGGGGTAGTATGTATAATAAAGAAAATGACCGGCCTGTCTCGGAATACGACTATAACCTGGCATACAATGATTATAGTCTGGCACTTGGAAGCAAGTTTCTTTTAGGAAATGCTTCCTATATCAGTCTGGATTTGTACAATGACAATTTTGAAGGGACCAAAGAATATATCAAAGATGTTACAGATAAAAAGGGGAATATTACCATAAAAAATGGAACATCAGCATTAAGTAAACGCCAACACTATTACAATGCAAATTTAAAAGGCGTATTTATGGCTGGAGACTTCAATAAAATCACAATAGGTTCCGAATACGTTACAGACAAACTGAAGAATCCGGAAGCACTTGCGGGAGACAAAAAAGCATACACAATAGCCTTGTATACACAAGATGAAATAAAATTCTTACAGAATTTTCAGGCAATCGTTGGGTTGAGATATATTTATCATGAAACATTCAAAAACAAGGTTACTCCTAAGCTATCACTAATGTATTCACCCGGAGCTTTTAATTTCAGAGCAACCTACTCCAGTGGATTCAGAGCCCCTTCGTTGGAAGAACTCTATTACAACAAAGAGAAAAACGGAACGCTGAGTGCCGGAAACATTAATCTTAAGCCCGAAAAAAGTAATTATTATGCAATAAACGGCGAATTCATGAGCAGGCTATTTTCTATTTCAGCAACTGCCTACATAAACAAGTTGAATAACCTTATCACAAGTAAGCAAGTTGCGCTTACAGAAACAGACATTGCCAACAGTATAACCAAACGTATGGAATACCAGAATGTTGATAAAGCACGAGTAAAAGGAGTCGATATTTCAATAAACAGCTATCTGGGATATGGTGTATCACTGGGTGGTTCGTACAGTTTTGCGGATGCAAAAGACACGAATACGGATTCGCGTTTACCTCGTAGTATAAAGCATTCCGGAAGCATAAACAGCAATTGGAACAAAGTCTGGGGCTTTTACGCATTAAATGTCAATCTAGCAGGCAGACTTCAGAGTGAACGATTTGAAACCGGTAAGTATGGAAATGCACCTGGTTATCAACTATGGAATCTGTCTACGCGACATACATTCAACAACCTGGCAAATTTTATACTTGAGCCCGGTATCGGTATCGAAAATATTTTTAATTATCGTGACGACCGGCCATACAACAGTAATTATGCCACTCTGTCGCCCGGTCGCACATTCTATGTAAGTTTACTACTTAAGTTCCGTAAATAATGAAAAAACTACTTATTTTTTTCAGCTTATTGATTGGTTTGATTTGTCACGTTAACGGAGAGAACAATTTTAAACAATCAGATTTATTCAAATCCATGCAACAAGGAGATAAAGCAGCCTTGTTAGTTGTCCATTTTGGAACAACCTATGATGATACACGGAATCTTACAATCGAAGCAATCAATGCTAAAATAACAAAGGCATTCTCAGGCATAACCGTTCGGGAAGCATACACCTCACGCATTATAATTAATCGGCTTAAACAAAGAGAGATAGTAAAACTAACTCCAACCGAAGCATTGCTTGCTCTAAAAGATGAAGGATACACGCATGTGCTCATACAATCAACCAATATTATTGAAGGAATCGAGATGGAAGCTCTACGTCGTGAAGTCGAAAATATGGAATCATCATTTAAAGATATCCGTATTGGAAATCCTCTTCTTTACTCCGTAGAAGATTATGAAAAGGTGGTTACCATTTTAGGAAATCAATATGCTGGAAAGGGTGCTGTTGTATTAGTTGGTCACGGAACATATACTCCAGCTACCGCGACTTATTCTATGTTGGAGTATATGTTAAAGGATAAAGGATATAAACAAATATATGTTGGGACAATCGAAGGTTACCCTTCGTTTGATTCGATGTTGCGTCTGTTAAAGTCAAACAAAGAAAAACAGGTAATCTTAGTCCCCTTTATGTTTGTAGCCGGCGACCATGCCAATAATGACATTGCAACTGACTGGAAAAAATTGCTCGAAAAAGAAGGATTCAACGTAACCGTAAGTATGAAAGGATTAGGAGAAAATCCGGAAATACAGAATCTCTTTACCGACCATGCCCATTTTATAAGCACCCATAAAATGATTAAAATTTTGGATAAGAAGAAACGCTATTCGACGGGTAAATAAATTGGGGATAATCATTTCATAGTACTGATATAATTCAAAGTTGAAACATCAAAATGAAAAAAATATTTATTACATTTTTTTATTTGCTTATAAGCCTCTCGCATGGTTATTCGCAGCAAGATAAAGAATACACCAACTTTTCAGATACCACATTTCATATTAAGGAAATTATTGTATCAACTGCTCAGCAGAAAAAATCGAATCTGCTAAAACTTGAAGTCCCGGTAAAATATTTACCGGTCTCAACCAACCAGTTGTCTGCCAGCTTACTCGAAGTCAGAGGAATTACCGATATACAACAAGCTGCACGCTTTCTTCCCGGAGTTAGAATCCGAACAACTTACGGAGCCTTTCAGCAAATAAGTATCCGTGGATTCGACAATTCAGTTATTATGATAGATGGAATCCGCGACGAACGCTCTTCAATCGATAATTCATATCCTTTTATGGACTTAACATCCATTGAATCAATTGAACTACTAAAAGGGCCTGCTTCCGTTTTATATGGTCAGTCGGCTGTCGGAGGAATAATAAACATCACCCGAAAAGCACCTGAATCAAGAAAGTCTGTAAGTTCAAAAATAAGCTACGGAAGCTACAACAACAAACAGGCAACAATGAGTATGGGAGGGCAACTCATTGGTCCAGTAAACTATTATGGAGTTGTTAACTACGCGGATCAGGACGGCTGGCGTAAAAATGGGAATAAACGATTCTCAGGATACCTTGCTTTAGGATCAAACATTGGAAAAAAAGGAATACTTGATATTCGTGGAGGATTTAATAGGGATTATTACGGAACCGAAATAGGTCTTCCAGACAATATGCCTGCCGATGTATACAAAAAAGATGGAAGTTTATACCTTCGTTCAGGAGAGATGCAGCCTAATCTCGACAAATCTGCCCGATATAACAATGAATCGGATTTCTTCAAGAATCAGGCATTGAATCTATCCGCGCAATACACTCATAAATTCAGTGAATCGGTTAAATTGTTGGAAAAACTGTCTTACACAAACGACGATATTAATTATTTCGGGACAGAGCAATTAACTTATCTTGAAAGTAACAATCCTATTTACGAGCATTATTATTTGGTTGGGAATAAGAAAAAATATATTTGTCTGGATACTGTCCAGCTAACCTTTCCTTTACGCTTTTCTCATATGGCTCAGACCATCAATAACCAGTTGGAAATAAATGCGAAAATACAATCAGGAACTATTAAGCACAATCTTTTAGCAGGTTACTCAGCGGTTGCCTTTTTAAGAAACAGTTTTTCCGGATATAATTTAGGTACGGATGTACAAGGTCCCGGACTATATTCCAAGGTTTCCGTAAAGGATCCGCACAGCATGGGCTATATGACAAGCTCTTTCAGTAAAGCAACTATTATGAAAACCTATACACATGGCTTCTATTTACAAGACATGATTGAAATTAACGATAAGTTCAAGGCTCTTTTGGCAGGCCGATACGATTTATTTAATTACCAACGAGCAACTACTCCGGCGATAGATGGAAAACGCGAATTCATTTCACCAAACAATGATGCATTCGACAAAGTAAGTACTTCAGCATTTACCTACCGTGCCGGAATAGTTTACCTGCCACATCCATCTGTATCAGTCTACGGATCCGTCGGCTCTTTCTTCAAACCTTATCGTACGTTCTACGACGAAAACACCATATATATTGACAGCGATGGGAACGAATTCAATCCTGAAAAAAACAAGGAAGTCTTTAAACCTGAAAAGGGTTATCAGGTAGAAATAGGAAGTCGTTATAGCTTGGGAAACATTCTCGAAGCAAGCGCCAGTGTATTTTATATCAAAAAAAACAATACAACAAAAAATCTTGCCAATGCCGGTGATATAATTACTGTAGGCAACAATTCTTTTACTCTTTCAAAAAAAGTAGTAGGGCAAGTTGGTGCAATGGATTCGAAGGGATTTGATGCGGAAGTAACGCTTATACCACTGAAAGAATTGGCTCTTACAGTTGGTTACGGCTACACAGATGCACGTACCCGCGAAATTAGGGACAACATCTACATGGATACAGACGAACTAAAGGGTAAAAAAAGCACATATGTACCAGAAAATACATTTTACGGATATGGAAATTATCAAATTAGCAAAGGGTATTTGAAAAATCTTGGATTTAATATAAGTGTTGTTTACATGGATAAAATATACCGTAACATTAAAACCAATTTGATCTTCCCTTCTTATTGGACAACAGATATTGGAGCATCATATCTGCTTAAAAATAATGTAAAACTTTCGGTTATAATAAATAACTTATTTGACGAAGTTTACTACGACCAGGCGTTAGGTAGTCAAATGGTACCAAGTATGCCAAGAAACTTTATGGTCTCAGTTTCTTACAATCTATAAAGCAGAAAGGATATGGTAACCAAACTAGTTTATTTTATTCACAGGATACTGGGGACTTTCCTCAGTATCCTGTTTTTGATATGGTTCCTCTCTGGGCTTGTCATGATGTATCACACATTTCCGAAGGTCTGGGAAAAAGAGAAAATAGAAAAGATGGAAGTGCTGGATACATCTCTTCCGTCCATAGAATCCGTTACTTCACGGATTCCTTCCAACGAAAAGATTCTAAATCTTGAAGTTAGCCGATTTCTGAAACAAACCATATTTAGAATCCGTACCGATAAACAGGAATATCTCTTGCCGGCCGATTCGATTGAAAAGCTTCCGGACATCACAAGCGAAAGAATCAATCAAATTGCTCAACTATGGAACAGTGCTCCTGTATTGCGTATAGATACATTACACAAACTTGATCAGTGGATACCATTCGGTCAGCTAAAAAAAGAGTTTCCAATCATAAAAATCTACTTCTCAGACAAAGAAAAACACGAATTATATATCTCATCTCAATCCGGTGAAGTCTTACAATATACAACTGTAAAAGAACGATTCTGGTCGTGGCTGGGGGCTATACCTCACTGGATTTACTTTACCTCATTACGACAAGACCGTGAGCTATGGATAGCGTCTGTTATCATTTTATCGGCCATCGGAGTAGTTATGACATTAGCGGGTTTGTACGTTGGTATTCATGCATTTGTTCAACGCCGGAAGAACAAATATGTTTTCGGATCACCTTATAAAAAGAAATGGTATTGGTTACACCATATAACCGGATTGATATTCGGCATATTAGTCCTTACATGGATATTCAGTGGCATGATGTCGCTTGTTGATACTCCTAAATGGATAGCCAAAGATAAACAACATTATCCAATACACCAGATATTGGAAGGTAACGAAATCAATCCGGGACAGTATCCGCTGGACTATCGTGAAGTAATCCGTCAGCTTCCCGGCACTGTCAAGAAGATCGAATGTGGACGATTCTTTGACAAACCTTTATATCATATTGTAACTACAAGTAAAAAAATTACATTAGATGCTTCTTTTCCAAAACTACAACCCTTAAATCTGAAGGAAACAGAGATAACAAAGGCAATTGAAAGTATCCATGGAAAAGGTAGTACAAAAACAACTTTTTTAAAAGAATATGATACATACTACCTTGCAAAATCAGGTCATTTACCATTACCAGTTTACAAATCTGAGATAGCAAACGCAGACAATAGCTGCTACTACGTAAATCCCCAAAACGGTCAATACAGATATTACAATAACCGCAAACGGTGGGATTTCTGGTTATATAAAGGAATGCATGGCCTTACCTTCCAATTTCTTGTTACCCGGCCACTACTCAGGTTAACCGTTCTATGGGTACTCATGTTAGGAGGAACCGTTGTTTCAGTATCCGGAGTCGTACTTGGAACAAGATATGTAATACGTAAAATAAGAAGATTGAGTCAGCGAAAACAAAAAAAATTAAATAAATAATCCATACGTTTGTATGAATAAGAAGAAACAATCCAAATGAAACAAGGAAAAATAGTCGTAGCCGGAATTGGACCGGGAGATATACTTGATATTACTCCCGCTGTTCGGACAGCCATTAGCAGTGCGGATGTTGTTGTAGGATATAAATATTACTTTCAGTTTGTTTCCACACTCATCACTCCCGGGACTCACTGTGTTGATACAGGAATGAAACGTGAAAAAGCAAGAGCTGAAGAGGCCTTCAATTATGCAGAAGAAGGAAAATCGGTTTGTGTGATAAGTTCCGGTGATGCAGGGATTTATGGGATGGCTCCTCTAATTTTTGAAATGAAAGAAGAACGCAAAAGCAACATTTCGGTGGAAGTGTTGCCCGGAATAAGTGCCTTTCAGAAAGCCGCCGCCATACTGGGAGCTCCCATAGGTCACGATTTTTGTATCATTTCACTTTCGGATTTGATGACTCCTTGGGAAAAGATTGAAAAAAGAATAGTGGCAGCAGCTACGGCCGACTTTGTAACAGCTGTTTATAACCCGCGAAGCGAAGGACGGTATTGGCAACTGCACCGGCTCAAAGAGTTATTTCTGCAAGACCGATCCCCATTAACACCGGTCGGATTTGTCCGTCAGGCTGGCAGAGAAGACCAGGAAATATGTACAACCACACTGGAAGCCTTTAATCCCGATCAAGTGGATATGTTCACCGTCGTGATTATCGGGAATTCGCAAACCAAATCTTTTGAAGACAAATTGGTCACACCTCGTGGATATTTCAGAGAAACAACTCCCCTTGAAGCTGGCATCGGACAAGAAATTATGATTCGCAGTTTCCAGACAATCGAAAAAGAATTGCAAAACAAAAATATCCCATTGGATCACAAATGGGCCCTGCTTCATGCCATCCATACCACTGCCGATTTTGAAATGGAGCAACTTCTTTATACTGATCCCGGTGCAGTTGCCTTGCTATATAAGAAGCTGAACGCTGGTAAATCTGTCACCATTGTTACTGATGTTACCATGGCAGCAGCCGGTATACGCAAGGCAGCTTTACAGCGGATGGGTATTGAAGTAAAATGCTATTTGTCCGACCAGCGGATCGCACCAATTGCTGCCGAAAAAGGTATTACCCGTACCCAAGCAGGTATCAGACTTGCCGTAGCCGAACATCCGGATGCGCTCTTTGTATTTGGAAATGCCCCTACCGCCCTGATGGAATTATGCGATCTTATCAGGAAAAACAAAGCCGCCCCTATAGGAGTCATCGCAGCACCGGTAGGCTTTGTCAACGTAGAAGAATCCAAACATAGGATAAAACCATTTCACGAAATACCCAAAATCATCGTAGAAGGGCGAAAAGGGGGGAGCAATCTGGCCGCCACATTGGTTAATGCTATTCTCAGTTATAATGATGCAGAACAACTTCGTCCGGGGAGGGACGTATAATCTATGAAGTTTTATATAATAGGAATAAACGACAATCCCAACCCGCAGTTTACAGACGAAGTACTTTCTGTAATCCGTTCGGGGAAAGTATTCTCCGGAGGAATTCGTCACCACGGGATTGTAGAGGAATTTCTTCCTGCTCATACTCAATGGATAGATATTACTGTACCGTTGGAACATGTATTTCAACAATATTTGGAACATCCGGAAATTGTGGTCTTTGCCTCCGGCGACCCTTTATTCTATGGTTTTGCCAATACAATACAGAATAAATTGCCAGATGCAGACATTATGCTGTTTCCCATATTTAATTCGCTTCAGATGTTGGCCCACCGTATGGTTTTACCTTATCACGACATGCAAATCGTTTCACTAACAGGGCGTCCATGGGATGCCTTGGATCAGGCATTGATTGAAGGTAAAAGAAAAATAGGAATACTCACCGACCGGGAGAAAACACCTGCAGCAATCGCAGCCCGCATGATACACTACGGCTACACCAATTATCAGATAACCGTTGGAGAACTTCTTGGTAACAATACCGAAAGCATCCGGACTTTTTCCGTAGATGAATTGATAAACGAGACATTTCGTTTTCCCAATTGCCTCATCATGGAACGAACCAGGTTGCGTTCACGCCCCTTTGGCATTATTGAGGAAGACTTTCATTTACTGAACGGACGTAAAAAAATGATTACGAAAATGCCCGTCAGATTACTTACATTAAGTATGCTTGACCTCCGCCACCGACATGTTTTCTGGGATATCGGCTTTTGCACAGGCTCCGTTTCTATTGAAGCTAAAATGCAATTTCCTCATCTGAAGATAATAGCCTTCGAGCAAAGAGAAGAAGGGAAAGAACTAATGGAAATCAACAGCCGGAAATTCGGAACTCCGGGGATCACTTCCATTATAGGAAATTTCATGGAAGCAGACCTAAGCGATCTGCCTGCCCCCGATGCAGTTTTTATAGGTGGACACGGCGGTGAAATGCACACTATACTCAAGAAAGTAAGTCGTTTTCTCTCCCCAGATGGAATCATCGTTTTTAACGCCGTATCTTCCGAAAGTGAAACACTCTTTATCGAGGGAATTAAACACGCAGAGATGGAAGCTACAGGAAAAACAAGCATTACAATAGACAATTACAATACAATCCATGTGTTGGCCGCCAGGTTTAAGACAACGGACAACCACTCAATAATATAATCCTTATGAAAACAGGAATAGCCATACTAGTAGTTTCAGAAAGCAGCCTCAAGCTTTCCCTAACAATTGCAAAACATCTTCCAGGATCGAGTCTATATTCAAGTTTTGAATCAATATTCACGGACACTATTCCATCCATTGCAACTTTTTTAAAGGAACATTTCAACAGATTCGAAGCATTTGTATTTGTAGGATCATTAGGTATTTGCGTCCGTTCCATTGCGCCATTTATAACGGACAAGCACACAGATCCTGCTATCGTAAATATAGACAGCACCGGCAAATACATTGTATCCGTCTTGTCCGGACACATCGGCGGGGCAAACAGCCTAACCAAACAAATCGCACGCATCACTGGTGGACAGGCAGTTATTACTACCCAAAGTGATAATACAGACCTTTGGGCGCTGGATACCCTTGGTAAAACATACCAATGGAAAGAAACAGTACATAATGCAACCATGAATAAACTGATTGCGTCCTTTGTTAACAAAAACCCGGTAGCTCTCTTATTGGAAGTAAGAGACCAAGGCACCAGTTATCTCGAACGTACTAAGCCCGATCATGTAAGCATATTCTACAGATACGAAGAAATTCCTCAGCAGAACTTCTCAATACTTATTGCCGTTACCCCCCACCTGTACCACCCGGCCATCCCTACACTCCATTTTCATCCGCAAGTATTTCATGTAGGAATCGGATGCCGTAAAAACTGTTTTCCACAAGGTATTAGCCAATACATTGAAAGTATAATAATACAACAACAGCTCAGTCCCCTTTCCATTCGAAGCATCTCAACCATTGAACTGAAAAAAGATGAACCTCTATTACAGGAACTTCAAGCATACTTCCCGGACTCTGAAATACACATCTACCAGGCAGACGAATTAAAGGATATAAACATCCCCAATCCCTCCGATAAAGTCTTTGAAGTAACCGGAGTGTATGGCATTGCAGAAAGTTCTGCAAGGAAAAGTGCAGGAAGCGGCCCTCTTCTAATTGAAAAACAAAAAGGAATGCTGAAAGAGGGAAACGATTTTACCTTTGCCTTGGCTCAAGACGTTACTTCGTTAAGAAAAGGACACATCGAAATCGTAGGAGCCGGTCCGGGCGATCCGGAACTAATCTCAGTCAGAGGTCGTCGCATGCTGGAAGAAGCCGATCTTATACTATATGCCGGAAGCCTCGTCCCGGAAGAACTGACTCACTGTGCTAAACCAGGGGCCATAGTAAGAAGTTCGGCCGCCCTTAATCTGGAAGAACAGTTTGAATTAATGAAGCAATTTTACGACAAAGGATTATTCGTTGTACGCCTCCATACCGGAGATCCCTGTATCTATGGAGCTATACAAGAACAGATGGCCTTTTTTGACACCTACGGAATGAGCTACCATATTACTCCCGGCATATCTTCTTTTCAAGCAGCAGCAGCAGCACTCCAATCACAATTCACCATCCCGGAGAGGGTACAAACCATTATTCTCACCAGAGGAGAAGGTCGTACTCCTATGCCAGAAAAAGAAAAACTTCATTTGCTGGCCAAATCACAAAGTACCATGTGTATTTTTCTGAGTGCCGGAGTGGTAGAACAAGTACAGGAAGAACTGCTCCAACACTATCCGCCCACTACTCCTGTTGCCGCTTGCTACCATTTAACATGGAAAGACGAACGGATATACCGCGGTGAGTTGCAGAACCTGGTAAAGATTGTAAAAGACAACAACCTCACCTTGACCACCATGATTGTTGTAGGCGAAGCCATAGACAATCGTGAGGGATTATCCAAACTCTATTCATCTAACTTTCATCATCTATTTCGCAAATGATACTTGTACTGGGAGGAACAACCGAAGGCAAAGAGGTAGTCCGTATCCTTGACGAGGCCGGACATCCATTCTATTACTCCACAAAGGGAGATAAGCAAGAGATTATATGTAAAAACGGAATACGTATAACAGGAGGAATGAATGAAAATCAGATGACCGGATTTTGTGAAAAACATAAAATCAGTCTGCTGATTGATGCAGCTCATCCCTTTGCAGAATTGTTACATCAAACGGTTAGTGAAGTAGCCGAAAATTTACATATTCCAGTTATCAGGTACGAACGAGTTTATCCCCCTCGCGATCCGGATATTATTTGGTGTTCTTCTTACGATGAAGCAATCTCTCAACTCAAGGAGTATCAAATTAAAAAGCTTTTGGTGCTTACCGGAGTACAAACCATACAGAAACTTCGCTCCTACTGGCTAGATCATGAATGCTGGTTCCGGATATTAGACAGGGAAGAGTCTCATCTTCTGGCAACCGCACAGGGATTCCCTTCCGAAAGAATTCTTTACTACACTCCCGGAGATGACGAGTCATTTTTGCTCCACAAGCTTAACCCCAATGCCATTCTAACCAAGGAAAGTGGCCAAAGCGGATACTTTATACAAAAAACCGAAGCTGCCAGAAAGTTTGGGATTCCCATCTTTGCAATTAAAAGGCCTATATTACCGGACAACTTTATAACCGTAACCGGACAGCTGGGTTTGCGTAAAGCCATGGAAAAAACAGCTCCCGGATTTTTCCCCTTACGCAGCGGGTTTACAACCGGCACTTGCGCTACGGCGGCTTCAAAGGCCGCACTTATGGCCCTTTTGACTGGTAAAGAACAAAATTCATCTATTATTTCACTTCCTTCCGGCGAATGTATCACACTCCCCGTTATTCAAACCGACGTACGGAACGATTCGGCCACTTGTTCTGTCGTTAAAGATGCGGGCGACGACCCCGATGTTACCAACGGTTGTACAATCAACGCAACAGTAGCATATAGCAAACAGACAGGAATCCAATTCCTTGCAGGAAAAGGAGTGGGAAAAGTAACACTTCCCGGTCTGGGACTCGAAATCGGAGGACCTGCTATCAATGCCACACCCCGGAAAATGATTACCAACGAACTTACATCCCTTTACAGTGGCGGATTAAGCGTTACTATATCGGTACCCGAAGGAGAAACCATAGCCAAACGGACTTTTAACCCAAAGCTTGGGGTAGTTGGAGGTATCTCCATTATTGGTACATCCGGAATTGTAAAACCCTTCTCCTCCGAAGCATTTATTCGTTCCATACGCAAAGAAATTGAGGTTGCCAAAGCCTTGGGAATAGAACATCTGGTTATCAATTCCGGAGCAAAGAGTGAAAGATACGTAAAGGAACACTACCCGGAGTTACCTCCTCAGGCATTTATTCATTTCGGCAATTTTATAGGCGAAACACTCTCTATAGCCAATGAACTGAAAATGCCGCACATCAGTATGGGCATCATGCTGGGTAAAGCTGTAAAACTGGCAGAAGGATATATGGATACTCACAGCAAGAAGGTAACTATGAATAAAGACTTCCTGATCCGGGCTGCTCAACAGTCGGGCTGTAACAAAGAAACGGAACAACTGATACATCAACTGACACTTGCCCGTGAATTATGGATAATACCCGAAGAAGAACAAGAAAAGCTCTTCCCTTATCTGTTACAGGAGTGTTACACCCATTGCAGCAAGCTCTTACCCAACAGCAACCTTACATTGTTGCTGTTGTCGGACAATGGCGACTGCAAACAAATTCTCACATCATAAGAAATCTTCTCTAATTGGATTAAAATTATCAACGAGCCGTGCTGTAGGGGTAAGAAGCTGTATCGCATGATTAATCCCTGAAGGGACAGAGAACAAATCTCCAGCTTTAAGATGCACCGGAACTTCGTTTTCCATAAAAAACATAATTTCACCCTCGGCAATATAGGATGTCTGCTCGTGCGGATGATTGTGGTACGGGTCAGGCACATTTGCCGGTCCTCCGCTAAAATCGACAATAGCTGTAAGTAGATTATCCGTGTGAATCAAACGTCTTTCAATCTTTTCGTTTACTTTAAAACCCTTCGTTTCCGTATATAAAACCACTCCCATATAATTGCTTTTATTTATATAATAATTGATAATCAATTTGTATCTTTGTTTCCTCAAAATGGCAAGAGGCTCTTAACAAAATTTAAAAATATAATGAATCCTTCATCTCAACAAATAAATCAAATGAAAATTGCTGTATATTTGCTTTTTTCTTTATTACTTCTATCCTGTTCAAAAACAGAATACGTCGATTCAGAAGCTGTTTATCAAAGTTTAACTCCTGACCAACAAGATGTTTGGAATTATTTTATCAGGTTCAACAATTCGACAGAAGTGTCTACAGTCGGAATTACTGAATACTTAAATCAAGGAGGAGAAATTTCGGGTTACGACCAGCTTCATGTACCTATTTCATTTTATGGTGATGTTCTTGTTGTTGACGATTCAGATGAATATTTGCCCCGCATGGGAGAAGGAATTCCATTCAGCCAGCTTACCCTTTTAAATCTGCTTGAACAAAGAAAAGGCGATTGTGATCCATTGATAAATAACATGTTCGACGACTTAGATTACAACCCTCGCATGAGACCCTCACGCACCAAAATATTCTTTAGTGAAGGCGGTTTCTTCGAATATATCTATTATGATAGAATACCTTCTAAAACCAGGAAAGGAATTACTTACAATGTAGATTTCGAAATATTCTGATAAAGCCTTTGTTATTTCTTTTCTAAATCTAGCATCATTCATTTTTCGTCAGCAACCTCACCATCGGCTTATCAGCTTCAGCCCAATCCAGATGAAGCATTTCTTCCGGGGTGAGCCACCGGGCATTAATGTGCTCACTTAGGGTAAATTTCTTATCAGATGCAGAACATAAGAAACAATGCATCCTAATATTAAAATCAGGATACGAATGATCAACTGTAAGCAACAGTTCACCAACTTCAATTGTACATTCTAACTCCTCCCTGATCTCTCTTTCCAGGGCCTCCTGGAAAGATTCATTACTTTCAACCTTACCTCCTGGAAATTCAAATTTGAATGAAGTATAAGGAAACTTTGTCACTCCCTTTTGCACACAAAGATATTGGTCACGACTCTGAATAACGGCCGCAACAACTTCAACAAAGCTCTTCTCTTTATTCATAACACCTTACAATAACCGATAATTACTACATGCAAAGTTATAGCATAGCAACCTAACTTTCTTGACACAAGCAGGAGAATGTTTCTTTTGCATCATTTATTATCTCTTTTGGATAGTCATTAATTTCTAGAATTCTAATTGCATTTCGGGTTGCCAAAGATCCTTTTTTTAATTTATAATCAAAGCTAATCTGATCATTTTGGATTATCTCAGTAAAGTGATACAAATCATATAAATCTCTCAATAAATCAGCCAGTTCAACATCATGAGTAGATACAAAAACAACATTACTATCTTCTTTCGCCAGATAAGAAAGGACTGCCTTGCCAGCAGAAATCCGCTCAAGAGTATTTGTCCCTTTAAAGATTTCATCAAGTAAAAAAATATTACCACCTTTTTCTAGATTTTGAGCTATCATATTTTTAATTGTCAACACTTCTTCAAAGTAATAGCTTCTTTCATTTAGTAAATCATCAGAAATACGAATCGCCGAAAGTATATTCATCGGACAATACTTGAACTCTCTAGCAAAGCAGGTATTAATTGTTTGTGCTAACAAAGTACTAATTGCGACACATCTGATAAATGTTGTTTTACCTGCCATATTTGATCCGGTCAACAATATAGATTTCCCGTTAATTTCTAATGAGTTAGGAACACAATCTTCAATTAGAGGGTGATATATATCAACAAAGCTTAGGGTTTTAAATTTTTCTTTAGATTCTGGAATACAATAGTATCTAACACTCTCTCTTAGTTCTAAAGTAGAAATATATGAATCTATTTTACCAATAAACTCATATAAATTTCTTACATCATCTTTCTTTGACTTTAATTGAGACAAAACATCAAATATAACTAAAGGCTCTATCAGGAAAATGATTTTAATGTATTCTGCTATTAAAAACAATATTTCTAAGATATCTGAATCTCCAATTTTTTCAATCCTAAAAACAATCATCTTCTTTTTTAATTTCTCTAATGATTTTTTTGATTTCAAGAGAGAAGTGGCTTCATTACTGAATAGCCCTAAGTTAACAATTTCATTAACCACATTGATTAGAATCAGTAATTGTGATACTGAATCTTTATACAAATAAATATATTTCTTAAACCTATAATGCAATATCAAATTTAATATAACAGATATACCTAAAAGAAAATAAAAGATCTCCGAAACAAATGTCATCAGGAAGAATACTGCCGGAAGAAAGCATAAAAACTTTAATATATCGTAATGCTTAGGTTTACTGATATACTCATCTAGAAAGAGATTCGTGATATAATATGATTCATGTTTATCAAGTTTTGATAAAATCCCTTCAATAATATTTTTATCTTTTTTATTCTGAGAAAAATAAGTAATCCATTTTTCTTGTTCTACAAAATCTTGCCGTTTATCAAGACTCAGCAGTCTATTAAAAAAGAATTGTTGCCCCACTTTAGACTTTGTGTAATCCAAGAATTTGAATACTTCATAAAAATCAATGTCAGCAACCGTTTTATTATCAACAGTTATATCTTCAGCACTATTTATTTTGAATCTATGATAATATGATATAATATCAAAATTATAGAATTTTTGTTTATCAGAATCATTCTTATTATTACGGTTCGAAGATAGTTTTGCTTTAATTGAATCTATGTATATTTTTGGAAATTTAATCATAATGCTCTTTTCTTTCAGTGGTACAAATAGTAGTGATATAATCCAATAAGGTTCAATTATCTATGATATAAACGTAAAGAATTACAAATCTAGAAAATAGTTTTTAATCCCCCTCATAACAATGTTATATTTTAATAGGGAACTGATTATAGCCCCTATTAAATAAAGGTCAAACCCTTTTATTCCCAAAAATTAAAAAAATGATGTACCGGGCCGTGTCCTTTGCCAATTTCGTATGCAGCACCGGTTACAATTGTTTGGTTTATATACTCTTTGGCCAGCCGGATCGACTCATTCAACGGCTTATCATGAGCCAGAAAAGCAGTGATGGCAGAGGAGAATGTACAACCTGTACCATGTGTGTTCTTAGTATGTACTCTTTTTGAACTTAGTTTTATGATTTCATCCGTCTCAGCATTATAAAATACGTCCGTCAGCTCTTCGTTCGATAAATGTCCGGCTTTCAGCAATACAGACACAGTCCCTCCAACCGACAACGATTTTACAACCAGAGGCAGATCCTCCTGAGTAGCAATCTTCTTACCCAATAAGATTTCGGCCTCCGGTATATTGGGCGTAATAACCCTCACAAAAGGAATCAGCTCATTTTTCAATGTCGTAATTGCCTCATCCTGTAAAAGCTTATCGCCCGAGGTAGCCACCATCACCGGATCAAATACAATATTCCGAATCTTATATTTAGATAACGTATCTCTTACTGCAACTATCAATTCGGAGGAATGCAGCATTCCAATCTTAATCGCATCTGCTCCGATATCATCCAGAACAGATTTTATCTGTCCCGTTACAAATGAAACCGGAACGGGATGAACCCCCGTTACTCCAACCGTATTTTCGTCCACCACAGCAACAATCGCAGTTGCACCATAGCAGCCACAAGCCGAAAAAGTCTTCAGATCCGCCTGTATACCAGCTCCCCCACTCGGATCACTTCCGGCAATGCTTAAAGCAATTCTATATTTTTTCATTGTTTTTATCTTCTATATTTTCCATTGTTCCAAATTATGGGCCGAATCCCAAAACAGGTATTCCATTTTAGAGCAGACAACAAAAGCCTCCAACATCTCTTTTTGCCGGCTCTCGGTACAGCTTTCGGCCAACTCATCACATATCTCAATGGCCCGGCTCACAGATCTGGAAAAATCATCCCCTCCATACGTATTAATCCAGGTCTGATATGGATTCTCCTCATTCGTCTGATTTGCCAAGATATAATCACCCACAGCCTTGTATATCCAGAAACAGGGCAACACGGCGGCAACACTAACCTCAATCGGGGCATTAGCTAATTGACGCCACAGATACGAAGTGAAAACAAACAAGCAGGAGATGGTTTTAAACGGTCCTTTTCATTAATTCCATGGATAAATGACTCGTGCAAAGCCCTCTCAACGACAATACTATCTCCTGCAAAACGGATGAACGATTCCGTGTGTGCCGGATCTTTTAATTTGGATGCAATCCCCGTAATTACACTTCCGTAATCAGAAAGGTACATGGCATCCTGCTGAATATAAAAAATAAACTTCTGTCTGTCCAGCGTACCGTTAGTCAACTCCTGGATAAAAGGTAACGTTACCGTCTTTTCATATATCGGTTCAATCGCCTTCCAGGCCTTCTCACTCCATTTCATTTGTATCATTTTAATTTATTTTTGACAACTATATCCTTTAATTGTAAGGCCGAAAGCCTCGGATCAGGATGTGACATGATTGCAGACACCACAGATATTCCATCCGCCCCGGCAGCAATCACTTCGTGGGCATTACTCAGATTAATTCCTCCGATGCCCACACTGGGATGCTCCGACAATTTTGTTATCTCACGAACTCCGTCCAATCCTAAAGCTTCAGCAGTATCAGTTTTCGTAGGAGTACTGAAAACCGGAGAAATACCAATATAATCGACATCCAGCTTGTTGGCTTCGATTACATCGCGTACATTTTCGACAGACAAACCGATAATTTTATCCTTTCCCAACAGCCTTCGGGCAATCTCATAGGGAATATCGTTCTGGCCAATATGCAGTCCGTCGGCATCGCAGGCAAGTGCAATATCCAGCCGGTCGTTTATGATAAGCGGGATAGCAAAGGATTTTAAACATCTTTTGAGCTGAATAGCCAAATTCAGAAACTCTTTAGACGAGCAATCCTTCTCCCTCAGCTGAACCATGGTAACCCCACCTTCGGCCGCCTCTTTCACAACATATTCAAGAGACCTGTTCAAAGCAAGCGAACGGTCGGTCACCAGATACAAACTCAAGTCAAAATGAGTCATTGTCTGAACGTTCTGCATAACACCTCCTCATCCATTGCATACAGTTCATCCAGGAAATTCACCTGCAGACTACCATTTCCTTTAGATCCGGCAGCCGCAATCTCGCCGGCAATTCCCATAACAGCCATACCATGAATGGACGCATCGAACATGGAAGGATTTACAGCTGCAAAAGCTCCCAATACCGCTGTAGCAGTACACCCCATTCCGGTAACTTTCTCCATCATTGTACTCCCGTTGTATATCATTTCAACCTGCTCTCCATCCGTAATATAGTCCGTCTGTCCGCTTATTACAACCACAGCATTCACTTCCCTGGCAAGCTGCATAGCCCAACTCAAGGCCGAATCAGACGATTCCGTACTATCCACCCCTTTAGTCTTCACATTCTCATTACATAAAGCAATTATTTCAGAAGCATTACCCCTTATTATTGAAGGCTTACATTCGCAGATGATTTGTTTACATACCTCGGACCGATACGATGTAGCACCTACTCCCACCGGATCAAAAACAATGGGGATATTTCGTTTCAAAGCGATCTTTCCTGCAATCACCATTGCATCCACCCACCGGGGTTCAAGGGTACCGATATTAAGTACCAGCGAAGATGCGATACCAGCCATCTCCTCCACCTCTTCAACAGCATGAGCCATTACCGGAGAAGCCCCAATAGCCAATAAGGCATTAGCCGTATTGTTCATCACCACAAAGTTTGTGATATTATGAACCAAGGGAGACCTCTCCTTAATCAGGCGCAAGTCTCTTCCAATTGCAGATATATCAATCATAGTTTCATTTTTTATTAGCACAAATGCCACATTAATAAGATGTTTATCAACAAAAAAAGCCGTCTCGCATAAAACGAAACGGCTTGAATAATAATATATAAATATTACCAGTTCATATTTTTTCTTCCCGTTTCCCTCCGATGTCGATTACAACATATCAGGTTCAAGGGTATTATCTCAGCTCTTTTAATAAAAGAGCACCCCTAACAGTGATTCCACAAACTTACATAAATATATTGAAAAAGTAAAAACTATTTAAATATCATATTCGAAAACATCAAAACGTATAGCCAAAACCCAGATTTAAGTAAATCGGATACATGGCAAAAGTTACTGTTTTAAAATCATCTTTAAAGATATCATTAATACACGATGCAAAAAGAGCTCCAAAAAGCAGGCATAACGTCAAACTTTTTAGTTTCATTTAATTCTTTATTTTATAAATAATCTACGTATCTTTTTAATTTACCACCATACTTGCAATAACCTGCGAAGTATAAACCTGGTCAATATTAGGATAGGTTGTTTTAAACCGTTCTTTAAGATCTTCTGCAAACTGAACAGCTCTAAATCCTGAAGACGACAAGGTAGCCGGCTCATTGTACTCCATAAAAACAAATGTACGATCCATGTCTTTATAATGCAATGTATAAATATAGTAAGAATATCCCCCGCTTTCATTCTTCACCATCTTTCGTTCGAAGGTACCCATAATACTTTCGCCATCAACCTTTTCCGGATAGATTAAAACAGTCCCTTTCGTCTCCTCCTTTTCTTCACTTTCGGTATACGTAAACTTATAACCGCCTCCAACTTTTACAGGGATGGTTGCCATTGCCTTTTCCTTCAGCTCTTTTTGATCACCAACAGTCATATTATCACCAACAACTGTTACATCTACCTTAGCAACAACAATTTTTTCGGATTTGTAATTCATCTTCACTTTCAGAATATATGAATGTCCGGAAGAATCACTAATCTTAACTCTAGCTTCACCCACACCTAATGGTTCAAACAAGATATAATTACTATGCGTCATCTCAGCTTTTAAAAGGGGAGATTCACAGGAAAACGAATAATTACCATCTCCACCTATAATGGTAACGCCACCTTTAGAGCCATAATAAAGTTCAATTTCGTTATTCACAACCTGATGCAAAGACAATCGCTCGTCGGAATCTTTATCGCACGATGTAAAACTAAAAATGGGTAGCAAAACAAGTAATAACAAGTAAACTGAGTAGTTTTTCTGATTCATTTTATTTGTTTTTTAATGGTTATTGTATCAATATAATTAGACGAAGAATCTTTAAAAATTAACTCTTCACTCTCTTTCATAGTTATATAGATGGCTTTATAAATGAAAATGTTGCATATAAAAAATACTTTTGGCTGAATACACCCCAATAAAAAAGAGAATCCAACAAGTTAGATTCTCTTTTAATAAGCTAGTTTTCATTGAGAAAAGACAAATTTCAATTAATCGAGATCCTTTATCTTTTTTTCGAGCCAGGTTAGTAATTCCTCTTTTGCCTTTCCGGTTTTCTCCTGGATTCTACCCAGTAGTTCATCCTCTTTACCTTCAACATACAGTAAATCATCGTCTGTTAAATCAGCCCATTCCTGCTTAACAGCACCTTTCAACTGATTCCATTTTCCTTTTAATTGCAATTTGTCCATAATTTTACATTTTTAGTTAGTGTACATTTATAAAACATGACCTGGATAAGAATTGTTTATTTCCATCTGTAGTACTCAAATTTACCCCAAGATAGGCTCCTGCTAAATCACAACTTTTATTATTTCACATATGCCTATCTAAAACTAATACTTATATTTGCGTATGAAACATTTAATAAAAACCATAAGCATCCTATTCTTGTTTGGAGTTGTGGCCTGTACTGGTAAAAAAACAAATACAGACCAGCCACACCAGACAGCCGGGGATACAACTATTCATTTAAAAGATACTGTTCAAACACATACTATTGAACAGTACATAAACTTAAGCTACGGCTATATTCTCTATTATCCATCCTATCTCATACCTCAGGGAGAATCGGATAATAGCGACGGGCAAGTGTTTCGTTCTTCAGAAGGGATAAATCTATCCGTATGGGGCAGTAAAAACACCCTCTCTTTTTCAAATTCGCCTGAGGAAGAATTTGCATTCCGCAAACAATGCTATGTGGATGATAAAAGCGAAATAACCTACGAGAAGAGAATAAAAGACACTTATATCCTGTCCGGAATCAATCCGAATGGTAAAATCTTCTATCAAAAAATGGTATTCAACAAGAACAAAGACATCTTTTACATGCTGCTTTTAGAATACCCGGACAACTATCGCAAAAAAGGAGACGAAATCATAAAGACTTCAATCTCCCCCTTTCCAAAACGACAAGACGGGAGTGACGTTGAACCCGAATTGGAAGAATAACAGCCAATTGATTAATTATTTTTTATTTTATCAAAGAAAAATATATTTATCAAAGAAACAGGAATAATTTAAAAATATCATAAGTTTGTAATATGTTGATCTTAATTTTGTCAAATTAAAAAAGAAATAGAGACATGACAGATACAGAACTGAAAGAACATAGTCTGGTAGTTCGGCTTATAAACGATGATGAAGCGGCTTTTTGTGAACTTTATTCACTTTACAAAAACCGATTGATTTATTTCGTGATTAAGTTTATAAAATCTCGTGAACTTGCCGAAGATATCTTCCATGATGTTTTTACAATCGTATGGAAATGCAGAAAATTCATTAATCCCGACTCTTCATTCTCTTCTTTTTTATTCACCATTGTCCGTAACCGGGTGTTGAACATCATTCGAGACCAGGAGAAGGAAGAAGCTTTCAAAGAATCTGTCTTAAAAAATGCAATTGACTATACCAATAACACGAAGGAAAGTATATTCGAAAATGATTTATTGTCGCTAATTTCAAAAGCATTAGAGAAACTGACTCCCCGACAACGAGAGATCTATAAAATGAGTCGTAACAAGCAGATGTCTCATCATGAGATTGCAGAAACTTTAGGTATATCAATCAACACTGTTAACGATCACATTTCAGATTCCTTGAGAATCATCCGCGTTTATCTCTCCAAATATTCAGATATTTACCTTTATATCCTCCTGCTTCACATTCTCAAAACACTTAAATAATGTTAATCTCATCCTCGTTACTTCTTTCATAGGTGTATAACTATATGTGAGGACAAATAAATGCGCCTTCATTTACAAAAATGAAAGATAAAGAATCAAGCAAAATTAAAATAGGTAGATACCTGGAAAATTTATATACCCGTTCTGAAGCTCCAGAGATGATTACAGAATTGCGTTCTCCGGAAAATAGTAAGTTAATAGACGCATTGGCAAAAGAAATCTGGGATGAATCTCTTGTTCAGGATATTGGGACGGAATTAGAACAAGAGAAGTATCAGCGCGATGCTCTTTTATTACTTGATGAGTTGAAGCCTAAACGCAAGCCATTATTGAGGAAAATCTGTCAAATTGCGGCTAGTGTGGCAGCGGTATTTGCAATCACTTGGGGCGCTATGAACTACTATAACCATGTTAGAGACTTAGAAATTGAGTATACCGAAGTGGTAGCACCAAGTGGTAGCAGGAAGGTGGTAACATTATCCGATGGAAGCGTGATTCATTTGAACTCATGTTCCAGACTAAAATATCCGAATCGCTTCACGAACAACGAGCGTCGTATCGAGCTTTGTGGAGAAGCCTTTTTCTCTGTGACTCCAAATACAGAACTACCCTTTATTGTAAAGACCAACCATTTTGATGTGAAAGTGTTGGGTACAAAGTTTAATGTTAAAGCTTATAATGAGGATGAAGTTCTGGCGGTTAGTGTAGAAAGCGGGAAAGTGCAGGTTGAGATGCCTGAAGCCATGATGAGACTAGTAGCCAACGAGCAAGCTTTGATTAATACGGTTTCGGGAGATTATTGGAAGACGATAGACGAAAACAATCAAGTAGCTACCTGGATTCAAGGGAATCTCAGATTTAACAGCACACCACTACACGACGTAGCAAAAGAGCTGGAGCGTGTTTACAATTGTAAAATTGAATTTGCCGAAGGAGAGAATTTCGACAATTTAATTTCCGGTGAGCACGATAACCAAACTTTGTCGGATGTTTTAAAGTCGATCGAATACGCTACTGGCATTAAATGCCGAAATGAGAATAACAGATACATTTTGTATAAATAAAATAAATCAAGATGAAAAATACAAGTTAACGACAAAAAAATAGGAGCATCCCAAGGAACGCCCCTATCAGATAATTTTACCACATTAAACATAGACTTCGAACCTTTATGAATGCGGTATGATTTTCTCTTCTAGCAATTTAAAATAAATTACTAAAACTGTACAAATATATGAATATTATTTCTCTAAATAAAGATAAGCAGTCAAACTGCTTTCGGTTTTTAGCTTTTTTACTATTCTTCATGTGTGTTTATTCGGTAACAGGACAAGCCCAGGTAGTGAAAGAGAACGCTATATCATTAGAGGTAAAAGACGAATCCGTCCAGAACACTTTAAATAAGCTAGCTAAAACAACTCATTTTAAGTTTTTCTATGATCAAAAAGTTGTTAGTGATGCTCCATCTGTAACCTTCAAATTCAATAACGCATCCCTTCAGTCAATATTGAATGAAATAGGCCGTCAGGCTCATCTGAGCTTTCATCGTGTTAATAATACGATCAATGTCAGCGCCGGAAACTCGGCAAATAAAATCTCATCAAACCAGGTAATTCATATCCGCGGAACCGTAACCGATCTCAACGGCGAGACCGTTATAGGTGCAAATGTTGTCGAAAAAGGCACCACCAATGGGGTTGTTACCGACGTGGATGGGAAATTTGCCCTCGATGCACCTGTGGGAGCCAGGCTTACAGTTACTTTCATCGGGTATCTTTCCCAGGATATCGTCGTTAAAAACGAAAGCCAATCTCTGAGAGTAGTTCTCTCTGAAGATGCACAAAAGCTGGAGGAGGTCGTGGTTGTAGGGTATGGAACCATGAAAAAGAAAGATTTGATGGGCGCTACTTCGGTATTGAGCGGCGAAAACCTGGCCATCAATTCAAATATTTCGGTCGGAGGATCTTTACAAGGAAAAATGTCCGGTATCTCCATCCTTAATAAAGGAGGCTTTCCTGGAGGAGAAACAGCGATTAAAATCCGGGGAATCAACACCTTTGGCGGAGGAGACAGTTCCCCTCTTGTGGTAATCGACGGTGTACCGGTGAGCTCTGGATTTGAAACCTTGAACCCCAACGATATCGAAAGCGTCAATGTTCTGAAAGATGCCTCTTCGGCGGCTATTTATGGTTCTCGTGCTGCTAATGGCGTTATTTTGATAACTACTAAAAAAGGGGTAACCGGTAAAACCCGGACCACCTTCACGGCCACTTATGGAATCCAATCTCCATCGCACATCATGGAATTGCTTTCCGCCTCCGAATTTGTATCGGCTATACACGAAATGCGGGATAATAAAAAAGTCATTGATGGAGGAAACCCAACCACGAAATACGATGGATTGGATCCAGTCGAATTTGGAAAAGGAACGAAATGGAGTGACTACATCTATAATTCTGCCCCCACCTTCAATATTGGGATGAATGTAAATGGAGGGAATGATAAAACCCGGTATTATTTATCTGGTGATTATTTAGATCAAGAAGGTATTTCCATCAATACCGGATTCAAGAAAGCCTCTTTACGCGCCAATCTGGAAGGAAAGGTAAATAGCAACCTAACCGTGGGAAACAACATTCACCTGGCATATCGAACAATCGAAGGATCAGCCGGCAACCGTTACTCCGACGTGATATTCAATGCACCGGTCATTCCTGCATACGACGAGGATGGCACCTACGGAGAACCCAACAGTGCATGGACTAGTTCTAAAAACGCCCTGGCCGAGGTAGGATGGCAAACTGCGTTCAATGATAATTACAGGGTTTTGGACAACCTATTTTTAGAGTACAAGATTACAGACTGGCTTAAATTTCGCTTTAACGGGGGCTTAGACATGGTTTATAACGAATATAAGTCGTTTAGTCCCCTTTACAACGACGGAGGCCAAACAAATAACACAAACAGCTACACCGAAGAACGGAAAAAAGACCTTATGTGGATGACGGACTACCTGCTTTATTTCGATAAGCAATTTGGCAATCACACGTTTAACGCCATGGGTGGTTTTTCACAGCAACTATTTTCAAACGACAATTTGAAAGGTGTTGTTAAAGATTTTGTTTCCGAAGTAGAAAACATGCAGGTTATAAATGGAGGAACCAATTCCACCGACAAGACCTTGACCGGAGGTAAAAATGAATTGGCACTAGCCTCCTATTTTGGCCGTCTTAACTACGACTACCAAGGCAAGTATCTCTTCTCTTTCAATCTTAGGGCAGATGGTTCCTCACGTTTCAAAGGCGATAATCGTTGGGGCGTGTTCCCATCGTTTTCGGGAGCCTGGCGTATTTCGGAAGAAGGTTTTTTCCCTGCAAACAAGGTATCTTCCTTGAAGCTTCGCGCCTCTTGGGGACAGCTGGGTAACCAGTCGATCGGCTCCTGGTATCCCACAATTGCCGCGGTAGGCAAACAAAATGTAATTTTTGGAAATGGAGGAAACAATCAGGTCCTTTATGCCGGTTATAGCCAAACTGCTCTTTCAAATCCCAATTTAAAATGGGAAACTACCACTGTAACCAATTTGGGTATAGATGCCGGTCTTTTTAATGGAAAATTATTTATGACCGCAGACTTTTTCGTAAAAAATACAGATGGTATTCTACGCACCATGATTCTTCCCCTATCAGTTGGAATGACGTCTCCAAATGTAAATTATGCACAAGTTCAAAATAGAGGACTCGATTTTGAATTGGGCTACAACGGCACAATAAATGATTTTTCTTATACCATATCGGGAAATATGTCATTACTTCAGAATGAGATTAAAAAGTTGAGTGAAGGTCTTACAGAAGAGGTGGTATCTATCGGAGGCTATGGCGGGGTAACAATCAACCGGGTGGGAGAACCTATCGGTGCTTTATACGGATACAGAACAGGAGAGTTGATCACTACCAAGGAACAGGCTGCCGAATACAAGGCAATGGGCCAGGGAAATTCCAAAATTGGCCGATTAAGTTACCAGGATGTTAATAATGATGGAAAAATAAACGGGAGCGACCGTGTAATTCTGGGAAGCTATATTCCTAAAGTATCAGCCGGACTCACGCTGTCAGCCAATTGGAAAGGATTCGATTTCAACACTGTATTCTCGGGTGTTTTTGGTCGGAAACAGCATTCACCCATGTCTTTTCAGAACAGAATGCCAAACCGTAGCATGAGTCGGAAGTGGTATGACAACCGCTGGATTCTCGGAACAGACCCTCAGGGAAAGTATCCTGCCCTGATCCAATCCGAAAGTTACGAAGAGATGACCGACTTGATGGTGTCAAACACTTCTTTTGTGAAAATGAAATCGTTAACACTCGGTTATACGTTTGAGCTCAAAAATGTAAAAACACGTTTGTTTCTCTCTGGCGAGAATCTGCTTACGTTTACCAGTAAAGATTTTGATGGATTTGATCCGGAAAATGGAGATGGTGTAGGCCACTATACCAACTGGGGAGACGACTATCCAACTGCAAGAATAGTATTAGTAGGATTAAATTTAACATTTTAAATATGAAAACAATAAAAATCTACAGTATAGGGTTATTTGTTCTGGTTACCATGTTGTTCACTGGATGCATGGATAATTTCCTCGAGAGAGACCCATTTGGTACAATCAACGAAAAGACTTTCTATACCAAGGCTGATCATGCCAATCTGGCGGCTATGGCGTGTTATGCTAAATTACAACACGTTAATGCACACTGGGCCGATGCACAATTGGAGCTTGGAATGACCGGCGACTTCTCTTCTTCCGGTTTAAAGGATGCACAAGCATTCTATGCCGGTTCATTCAATCCCAACGAATCGAACGTGGTGAAAGGTATCTGGCAAAAGGCTTACCAGGGCATTTCAGTATGTAACACGAATATTGAAGGCGTTACCAACATGTCTGAAACAAGAATCGATGCCGCTTCCAGAAATAAATATTTGGCAGAAATGCGGTTCATTCGCGCTTTCTGGTATTTCCGGCTCATTCAGTTTTACGGAGATGTACCCCTTCGCACAACCTCTGTTTCAGATCCTACAGACGATAGCCAGGTTAAACTGGCAGCTACTCCAAAAGAACAGATTATTTCAGAGCTGATTCTTCCGGATTTAAAATTTGCGGCCCAATATCTTCCTGCTTCGTGGGACAATGCATTTCATAATCGGGCAACGACCGGAGCAGCAAATGCTTACCTCTGTGAGGTATATCTTTATCAAAAAGATTATGAAAATGCGATCTTGGCAGGAAAAGAAGTAGAAAAATCAGGATTTTCATTAATTGATAATCCAGGAAATGTACTGCGCGTAGATTATGAAGCTTGTCCCGAAATTATTTTTTCTGTAGGACTGGGAGTTGGTTTGGAATCTTACCGGGAATATTATTACGGAACTATCGAAACCCTGGGTGCAGATGGACGAATAATGAGAGGAGATACCTACTCGGGCGACTATTTTCATCCTTCACATGAATTTGTAAATTTCTTCCAAACCATAGATGGGAAAAGCATCACAGAAGGTTCACCCTACTACAACAATGCAGAAAAATGGAAGAATCGCGATCCTCGCTTCGATGCCACCTTCTTTACTGTGATGGATACGGTAGAGACCACCAAAGGCAAAGTTATGCAATGGGATCCTAAATGGTTGGTCAATACGGCAACAGGTTTTGATATTCAGAAAAGAGGTGTCTGGTATGGTGCCGACACCTGGAATCGACAGGTCGATTATCATTTTATGCGACTTTCACGCGTATATCTACACATTGCCGAAGCCTATGCTTTAAAAAGCTCTCC
>Ga0074193_1000775_pt1 | contig 47807 bp, 34 predicted proteins | sample EPASupsiteHSE605_FD_64523 | JGI IMG/M metagenome (GOLD analysis project Ga0074193, IMG submission 64523) | Bioremediated contaminated groundwater from EPA Superfund site, New Mexico - Sample HSE6-05 | ecosystem: Environmental > Aquatic > Deep subsurface > Groundwater > Contaminated ...
GCCCCTTTCTTGAAGAAAGTGTTTCAACAAATGTCATTGCCGACATAACAATAAATGAAATGACCACATCTTTTCATTTCACTGCATTTATATTTTCTTAGAATTGTTGTTCTCATTTTTCAATAGACCTTCAATATTACTCTTACACCCATATTGTTTTTTATATCAATTAGTACCATTTGTACTCTCAATTGGTTATCTTTTGGACCAATTTAGATTGACAAGACTATCGAGGCGGGCAAATATAGTTTTCAAAATATATGAAATTAATAGTTCTTACAGGAGGGATATCCACAGGAAAGTCAACTGTGGCGAAGCTTCTATCGCAAAGGTACAGTATTCCCGTTATTGATAGTGATTCCATTGCTCATGAAATCCAGCAACCTGGTCAAAAAGCATATAAACAGATTATTGAACATTTCGGTAAAACTGTTGTGAATGATGATGGAAGTATCAATAGAAAAGCGCTGGGTGCTATAATCTTTTCAAATCCCGCTGAAAGGAGAGCATTGAATAAGATTACTCATCCAAAAGTACTATTTCAGCTGTTTAAGCGTTCATTTATATGCTGGATTAAAGGAGAGTCAATAGTTGTGCTTGATATACCCCTTTTCTTTGAAGGATCACTTCCAAAATGGATTTTTCATGAAATTATCACCGTATCATGTGATGAGCAAGCCCAAAAAGAAAGATTGATCAAAAGAAACACACTAAGTGAAGACGATGCAACAAAAAGAATCCTATCACAGCTCCCACTCAGACTAAAAAGACAAAAATCAACAATAGTTATCGATAACAATGGGTCACTCCAGGACCTTGAAAACAACTGCGAATCTATTGTGAGGAACTGGAAGAAGAAATACAACCATATATGGTACCCTCATCCATTACTGGTTATAGCTACAGCCGTTATCATTTGGCAGATCAAATTTCTGTTACAGTGGCAAAACCAGGTTTAATTTTATGAGTCGCTATACAGGTAGGATTGTCCTGATTGGAGAGACTCAAGTTGGTAAAACATCAATTATCCAGCGGTATTTACGGGGTCATTGTGCTGTTGAACAAAAGAGCACAATTGGGGCTGTTTTTCATACACATGATATTGAGGCAAATGGCCATCGAGTATCGTTGCAGATATGGGATACAGCTGGCCAAGAGCGATACAAGGCATTAGGGCCGATTTATTATCGAAAATCACACGTAGCAATTGCGGTTTTTGATTTGACGCGTGCTGAAACGATGAAACTTCTTGAAGGATGGATAAAGGCATTTCGTGAGAATGCAGATGACACCTATGTCATTATTGCAGCGAATAAAAGTGATATGGAAGGAAAAATCACAATAACTCAAGAGGAGACAATTGAGTGGGCCCAAAGCCAAAACGCAGAGTGCATATGGACATCTGCTGCAAATGGTATTGGAATAGATAGCATATTCGATATCATTGCTAAACATCTCGTCGATAAATTCACTTCAGAAGCACCAAAACCAGAAACTGCCTTAGATATTGCAAATGAACAGGCGAAAAAACCCGATGAGTGTTCATGCTAAATAGTTTAATTGTTTTATTAAATTAGTGTACCGAAGAATTCGACATTGTTAAGCGCCATTAAATTATCTCCTCTGGCATTCGTATCTGTTTGCCGAATGCGTATGTATCTAGATGGTTCTGACTCCGCTTTGCACTTAAATGTAACAACTTTGTTAGAGCCATTTAATGATGTTGTTTTCTGATTATCAACCTCGATCCATCTTGCCGAATCATTGGATACTTCAACTACCCATGAAACCATATGGCATGAATCTTCAGAGAATTTAATTGTTTTAATTGTGTAATCGCTTAATTTGACCTTCTTTTGTAGAAAATCGAAGGAAATCCATTGTCCTTGCTTGTTTTGTGAGAACCAATACTCATTCCATCCCCTTTCTGCAACTTGTGTGGGTAGACAATGATCTGTTGATGACGCAGTAATGCTAATAACCGAATCCAAACTTTTCCCATTCAATCCTTGAGAGAGATAGTCAATGATACCACTCAATGGCTTATCTGGAGATGGAGAAAAAGAAGCCGTATCAGCTTTCTTTGATTCAACTTCATTATTAACAACTGGTTGGGGTTTTCTTGTGGTTGACTTTTTTGCATTCTCAACAGCAACCTCAAGTGTTTTCACATAATTTGACAAGCTTCCTATATCAGCAGATGATTTTCTAAGCTCACTTCGAACTTTCTTGTCGAAATCAGCAATCTTCTTCGACAAAGCTGTCACTTCTTGTGATGATCTATCTGTTACATTAACTAACTGAAGCTCTAACTCGTTTATAATTGATCCCATTTCTTGTATTTTTGCAGTGATTTCCTGGTAGTATTGATTTTGTTTTGGTAAAGATGATACAACATCAGCTAGTTCATCAATCCTTCTCTCCAATCTTTCTGTTTCTTTCACATAAAGCTTGGCAACATTAACAATTTGTGGTAATATCGCTGTTTTATCTATTGAAGGCGATTCAAGTAATTCAACGATGTCATCTCTTTGAAGTTCAGGTAATTCTAAATACTTAGATAAGAAAGATGCCTTTTCACCATAATTGTTGATCATTTTCATTATGAATGTATATGTGTTGTGATGATTAATAATGGCCAGATTAGGATTTGTGAAAACCTGATGAATGATTTCAAGAGGAAGAGCGCAAAATGAAGACAATGTCACCAGTTCATCAATATTTGAAGCCATTATATCAATCATGTTTGAAATGTTTTGTGAGTTCTTTGAGTTAATATGTCCTAAAATTGAACTAATTTCTGGTGTTTCTGTGATGAATTCATTTAATTGATCTTCTAAGCCCTCAATTGACCAATCTTTTGCAAGTTTGATCAAACCAAAGACATTTTCAGTTGATATAATATATTCTTCCCCATTTATGGCTTTTATAAATTCTTCAAATACAATATTGCTTATTCCGTCACTAATTTCAATTTGATTTTTTAAATCCCTCGAAATATCACGAAATTTTGCAGATTGCATTAAAAAGCGCAATTTAGAAACGGGATATTCCAAATGATTATGAATAACAATAAAATCCTTCGTGATTTTTGGAGGAGGAGCAACACAAAGCATTAACGATAAAATAAATGTTCAATATGAGAGGATCTTCAATATAGAATTAAGAAATGTTGATGATTTATATCAATTTATAGATCCAAAGAACTCAACACGGCATAATATAAAACTAGAATGAAATCTATTCCAACAATTTGATGTAGAGGTGATTCTAATGTATTGATAGTACTTATTTGTAAACTTGACTTGGAAATTATCCCGAGAATTGTTGTCATTATAATTCCCAAAACTTTTCTGGAATGATAAACAGTCCACTCTGTTATCAATTATCTCGAATTCTATTCCATCTGGTGATCCTTCAACTCTCCATGATTTCAAACTATTTACATTCAAAGAATAGGAAGTAATAGATACCTTTCTTTTTCGAAAATCAAATTGGATCCACGAATTCGGGAGTGATTTGCTAGTCCATTTTGTGTCATCATTTTGTAACACATGATATGGATTATATTGGCTATAATCATTATCATATACGCTTGATACAGCAATTACAACCTCACCAGATTCAGCAAGGTTAATAGAATTCTTCTCTGATAACCTATCAAAAATACCAGAAAAGAGGTCGTTTCTGAAAATGCACTCAACTTTCTCGGTATATTTCATGATCTGTTTGAATTGTTCATTTATTTTTCTCTCTTTGTCTTGAATCTCAATAGTTTTCTGTTTGATTATCCTATCTTTTTCCTGTATCTCAGCGATATTCAGTTTAATCAAATTTTCTTTTTCATTAATCACACATTTATTCTGATTTAGTACTTTTTCTTTTTCTAGAATATCCCTACTTTTCTCACTGATTATCGAATCTCTTTTTTGTATTTCTTTGTTAAGCTCATTTATTGCAGTTTTAGATGAAAGAATCTCTGATTTATGTTCCTGAATCCTATTGTTCAATTCATTAACTGTTTTTTGATTGCTTTCCATATTTCTCTGATTTTCAATCCTCAATGATTCAAATTCTCTTTGGAATGATGATAGAAAATGATTTGTATTATCAGAAATGCCACTTGAGTCTTCAATAGTCATTATTTGGAGAAATTGATCCAAATCAGAGAGATCTGAAGGCTTTTTGTACTGAATACAATGGAGTAAGATTTTTGCTCCTATTCCATGACGTTTTGTACATCCAATAAAAAATGGTTTCAATGATGATAACGAAAAAGTCTGATTGCAGGCTCCAAAAATCCGACATAATGATGGAAGAGAAACTGAACAAAAGTTTTCCTTGGATAAAAACTTTTCTATCTTTTTAGAAACTGAACTCTCATACAATGAGAGATCAAAATGATCATTTTTTTGGTTTCTGATCAAAACAGAGAGAACTCTTTCACATGAATCATCATCAAATTGTTGACAAGGTGATTCACAACAAAGGAATCCACAACTAAGAGAATTACAAATATCACAAACATCTCCTGCACTCGGAACACTGGTTTTATTATGAATCATATCTAAAAAGTCTTCAAATGACTCTTCGGAATATGGCAGATCAATATCGAAAACCATTTCACGATTGGTTTTGTAGAATTCCCGGAAAACTCGACTATGGAGAAACAAACACCCAGTATTCACTCGATGTTCTTCTCCATTATAAATAATTACTCCATCTTTCTCTTGGGTTGAAAGCCGAAAACGAAATGAATCAAACAAACTAAAACTTGATTCCCACTCTATTAATAAGCTATAAACTCCAATTTGATCATCTTTATTATTTGGAATACATCCTGAAACCAGAAAATCAACAAAATGACAAAAAACACAAAAATCTCATGAGTCACTTAATAAAATTTGATCTTTACCCAAAAAATCTTTATAATATTTGTTCAAACACATCAAACACCTTTTTTCTACCCTTTTGACTTGATTTCGACATTTAAAGGTAACTTCTGTCATCAAATAATAAAATGCCATTTTTAATTCAAATTACTCACTGACAATCCACATCGTCTCGCATAGTAATGAATTAACAACCAGCGCAATATGGAGAGTGATGACAGGGGAAGGAATTGGTTTTCATAAAACACAAATATAGTATATTATTGCATTTTATTTGGAAGATTCAGCAATCTGGGAAAACCTGGCAACAAACTCTTCTGGGGTGTGCTTTATGATCTTAGCCATCTTAGCAACCGATTGCTCATTTTGGATATCGATATCACGAACGTGCCAAAGGTATTCACGGGAAATCTTATAGTTTTGAGAAGTAACATCAACTTTTCTGGGATAAATCTTTCCATCTTCTGGGTTCATCAAACTACGGAAAGAGCGGTAGAATACCTTACCATTTTCCCAAACAACAATGCAGTTTGAATGCTTTTGCTTGAATCCCTCGATAGCACCATAACCCAATTCTTGGCTATAAACAGCATCGAATGAAACAGGCTTGCAGCAACGAAGTTCATAACCAATCTTCTTGGGGTTAACACGGATATCAAGACCATAAGCCTTGAGTCTGGTGTTCATTTCGTTTCTGATATAGCGACTGAGTTCAGCATCATCAAGATTTATTTGACCATCAGATGTCATTGTAACATAGCCATGATCGAAAAGCTTAACTTGTTCTTCTTTTGGAAGAAGGTTAATTAAACCTTGGCTGATGATACCAACACCATATGGCTTACCAGCTGCAGCACGTTTAATAATTGCTCCTTCGAAAATATCGCAAATGTCTTTGAGGGTAACAGACTTATTTTCGAAATCTTCTGGAATTATGCACAAGTGGGAGCCACTTGCTTCAGCAACAGAAAGAGCAAGATGACCAGTGTGCCTTCCCATTGTTTCGACAAGGAACCATCTGGGAGCAGACCTTGCATCAACAATCATGTTCTTAACAAGTTCTGTGCAGAATTTGCGAGCACTGTGGAAACCAAAAGTAGTTTGACCAACTGGAAGTTGAATATCGTTATCAATTGTTTTTGGAACAACAATAACTTGCATCTCAGCTGGATCTATTCCTTGTGTAACTAAATGTGTCGAAGAAATCTTATCATTGCCACCAATGATAATGAGATACTTGATATTAAGCTCTTTAAACATGGAGAGAACGCGAGCAACTGCTTGTGGAGATTTTGATGGATCGAAACGGTCTGGTCTAACTAAAGAACCACCTGTTTCTGCAATAGGTAAAACAACATCCTCAGTAAGTTCGATCATGTTTTTCTTAATATCTTCGATTGTGCCTTTAGCAAGATGATAATATCCATCATGGAAACCATAAACTTTCCATCCAAGTTTGTTAGCATAAAGTGCAGCAGCAGAAATTACACCATTTAAACCAGGGGCAGGACCACCACCACAAAGAATACCAAGAACAGGCGAAGTTTCTGTCATCCAAAAAGTGGGGATTAAATTCGAAATTGAGGGAGAATTGGCCGACCTGTCATTTATCAAAAAGTGGGTATTTCTATGTTTTCATGACCACACATCAATCCACTTTATGATACGTCACTTTTTGGTTCATTGAGGGTAATTTTCCCCTCATCTTCAGCGAGAATTTGGTTTACATATTCTTGATTTTTTACCAAGAAAGGGGAAAATGCTTTCAGGAACTCATCGTATTTACTCTCTGCAAGATTTCTGCATTCTTCTTCGAGTTGTTCTCTGTCGATTTCGTTATTCTTCTTTTCAAAGAATCTTTCCACCCTTGTTTTTGGGGCAGCAACGGATTTTCCTACTGTAATAGAGTACTTGAGCCAATACTTGTAATTATTACCGTTTTGCGGAACCAAGCAAACCTCATTATTTGCGCACTTAAGAGTGGCATCGATTTCAACAGCTGCTAAAATCACATCGTTTATTATTAACGATACTTTAATCATTGATCCTCCAGTTTCAAGTTGAAATCCGAAAGATTCATTGATTTCTTTTGATTTTTTTAATTCTATGTTTTTAGTTTTTCTCGTTTCGCTTCTTGTTTCAAGGCAAAGAATAACATTGTCTTTGCGTATGGTGGAGATTTCATGAAGAATGATTGTTCTCATAATAATTACCCATTTGTAAGAAGGGTAAAATTTACAAAATTCTCATACAATACTTCATTTTCCTATTTCCGCATGCCCTCATATATATCAATAAGGATACCTAGCAATGCCATGACAATATACTGTCCTCTGTTTCATGTAAACTTTATACATATAAACGTAAGAAATCAACAATTTTGCCACTGTTTATTATCAGAAAAAATGTCATTTGCCAAGGCCAAGTCAGAAAATGATTGCATTGCTTCTTGCTCTTGCTTTTAGCAGAACAATTGGAGAAAGGAAATTTAAGCCATTCCACCCAAAGAAATTCCGCCCAAGGTTCCCACATCCAAAGATTCCAGTTCCAGAAGAGTCCAACGATGCTTATTCACTTGTTATCCCAATTCTCCGCTATGAAGAAGGATTCCGCTCATCCCCATACTACTGCTCAGAAGGATACCCAACAATTGGTTATGGCCACCTTTGCAGCTCCACAAGAAACGCCCCTCTTTCTACATGCCCATCATACATTTCCCAAAGTGATGCTGAAAGACTTCTTTCCCAAGATGTCAGCGCTAAGACAGGTTCCATGTTCCAATACAGCAACATCAACGCTGCCTACAACTCATGCACTGAACGTCGTAAGGCCATCCTTATCTCCATGGCTTTCCAATTAGGTTCAAATGGACTTTCCAAGTTCGTTAATACTCTTAAGTATGTTGCTAACAAGGACTGGTCCAGAGCTGCTGAAGGTATGCTCGATTCTGCTTGGGCTCGCCAAACACCAAATCGTGCCAAGAGACATGCTGAGGTCATGAGAAAGGATTCATGCAGTACTTACGGTTGGTACTAAACATGAAGTTTATTATTATTTATTGAATACTGTTTTTTAACACTAGCCAATACAACAGTTGTCAATTGCCATGAATATTTATCACAAAAAATTCTTTTGCCACAGTTCATGTTTGCAGCATTATTGTCCTTATCCTTCAGTAGGATGAAAAGGGCTAGTCGTAATCGCCGATCAGGAATGCCTGTTTGGTCACCAATGAGAGAAAATGGAGGATCATTTTCAATGGTTCTTCCAATTTTAAGATATGAAGAAGGATTCCGCTCATCCCCATACTATTGTTCTGAGGGATATCCAACAATTGGATATGGTCACTTGTGTAGCACAACCAAATGGGATTCATTATCCACATGTCCATCATATATTTCAAAGAGTGATGCTGAGCAGTTACTAATTGAAGAAGTCAATGCCAAAACAGGCTCAATGAGCTACTACTCCAATATTATGGCAGCTTACAATGCATGTGGGGATAGAAGGAAAGCAATTCTTGTTTCAATGGCATTTCAACTTGGGACTGAAGGATTGTCATACTTCCAAAATACCCTTCGTTTGATTTCACAAAGAAGGTGGGATGATGCCGCAGAGGCCATGCTCGACTCAGCTTGGGCTCGTCAAACACCAAACAGGGCACAAAGACACGCTGAGGTAATGAGATCAAATACCTGCGCAGAATATGGTTGGTACTAAAAAACCGAAATCAGATGAATTTTAAACATGTTGATTTCCGCGAAATAGAACTTTTGGACGATGTTTATGTTTCGAAAGAGGTCAAAATATCCAGGGGAATTTGTTCGAAGCATGATAAGGTGATTTGTTTTTGTTTTCCTCAAATGGCTGTTTTAACAAAGGAAATGTTGCGATTTCTTGAATTATTATGCGTTTACAATGGAATAGCATGCGCAAATCTTATGAATGTATATGGTATATCTGCTGATATATCCCATTATGCACTTCTTTTTGAGGATAATGATTATTCAAGTGTTGATATTGAAAATATAAGTGAAAATGAGAGAGAAAAGCTTGTAAATGATGTAGTTTTTGCAGTTATGGTCCTTCATTCACACGGAATCAGCCACAATATGATAAAATCGTATTCTGTTTTTAAAGATCAAAGTGGAAGATATATTTTAGGCATGATTTGTCCTCAAACAATGATTCCATTGGAAAAGGAAGATTTTGGGCTTCCATTTTATAGTTCAACTATTTTGAAAAATGATATATTCATGCTGGGTTGTTTTATTATTAGGGTTTTTTACCAAATTGACCAAACTAATCTTCTTAATACATTGTGGAGTTTCGGAGAGCTATTTACTGAGCCCTCTTTTTATAGTGATATAGCTCTCCAGTGTATTACTCATAAGTTGGATACAAGATATACAGCACAACAAGTATATCAAATAATCAGTAATAGAATTCCATCATGCCCAACTGAGTGCCAATATGTTCAATCTGAGGTATCCGTTGATGAGAAAACAGTTTTTGGTTTTTTAAACAATTCACATGTCGATGACTCATTTCTTACCATCAAAGGTGTATGTTTATGCAATGGCTATGGCTGTGAAAGGGATTTCTCTCAAGCTCGAGCATTTTTCGAAAAGAGGAGTTCAGTTGGTGATCCTATTGCCATGAATAACCTTGCCAAACTTATTCAAGACCAAAATCTGAATGAATCTATTAGGCTTTATCAGCAAGCCGCAGATTTCGGCTATTGCATATCCCAAAAAAATGTCTCACTATTACTGCGTAATGCCAATAATATTAATGGATGTGTTAAATATCTTCAAATGGCAGCAGATCAAGGATATCATGAGGCTATTTGCCTTTTCGCTGATTTAATGAGACATGCGAATCCAAAAATGTCTTTTCAGTATATGGAGATGGCTGCTCACCAAGGAGACGTGTCTGCTATGCATATGCTTGGGCTTTATTATGAACACGGGATCGGTGTTGAATCAGACTACCAACAAATGGTTAATTATTGGAGTGTTGGTGTTGAAATGGGATCATATGTTACAATGAATAATTTGGGCTCCCATTCTGGTAGTGAAGAAACATCATATAAATTATGGACAATATCTGCCGCCAAAGATATACCCGAAGCTCAGTTTAACTTAGCCAACTCATACATATTTGGAAGAGGATGTGAAAAAGATCCTGTAAAAGGAGCTTATTGGATGGAGAAAGCAGCCCAAAATGGGTTTATTAATGCTATGTTCGATTGGGCAAACATGCTTCATGAAGGTCTTGGTGTTGAAGCCAATGAAATTGAAGCTGAAAAATGGTGTGCAAAAGCTTCACACCACCGGATTCAAAAAGAATTGTCTGACAAAAAAGCTATCGAAGAGTCTTTTATCATTCGGGAGTCCCTAAATATTTAATAAAAAACCACATTAGTTGTATATATGCATTATTTATTTCGATTCATAATAATCATACTCTTTTGACCCTCCTGAGCTTCGAGTATTAAGCCAATCTTTTGATCAATAACTTTAGCTCTGGTACTCATTCCATTTAGAGCTTTTGATAAACCAGATAACTTTTGCTTAATCTGAAACAATATTTCTGCATCTTTGGATTCTTCATTAACTATTGATTCCGATTCATATTCTGACTCTTCATGTCTTATTTCAGCTTTCTGAATCTCAATTTCCGGATTTTCTTCAACAAAAACATCATCTGTTGATTCATCATCTTCAGACAAAGAAATGTCAACTTCATTAACGTAGAGTCTTTGATCAGAAGAAACACCAACAAATTGGCTACCATCTGATGACCATGATAATGAATTCACAACACCCTGGTTTCCTTCTATAGATATCAATGGTTTGAGTGAAGGAGCTTTGATGAGATGAATTTTTTGATCTTGACCAGAGCTGGCTAAAAGTTTGGAATATGGATGGAATGACAATGAAACTACAGGACAATTGTGAATTTGTTGTTCTTTAACTATTTGTCCTACTCCTATATCATAGAGAAGAATATGACCATCAGATGTACCAGATGCAACATACCCATTTTCATTGTATATACTTAATGACACAAGGGGATCTGGATAGTTATAGTTTCGGATAGGCTTTCCAGTTCTCACATCATATACAAATACATTACCATCATTACAGCCAGTTATTGCCTTGGTTCCATCATATGACATTTTTGATGTGACAACTGGAGACGTATGTTGATGAAGTGAATGCACCGCCTGCCCCGTTTCAATATTCCAAATCGACGGAGATCTATCCTCCCCGCTAAAAATGGCTATCGGTTCGGTTTGTGAAACCGAAACAGAGTTAATAGCACCATCATTTGGCAATAACGTTTTATAATTTCCATCTCTCCAAACCTGAACAATGCCATCTTCGCTTCCAGAAATAAGAATATTTTTTTCAAACATAGAATCAATCGATGTAATTCCTTTCTTGTGCCCAGTTATATGCTTCATTGGCTGATTAGGAATCAAAGGAATCAGAAAAATCTTCCCATTCCTCATCCCAACAGCTGAATATCGATCATTATTCATGTAACATGAGCAAGAAGGGATGTCCCTCTTTAGCAGGAATGAGCGAGAACTCACCTGATTCATATTAATAAACGTACACAAAAGGTTTTTCTGAAGACAGTTAATGATTACACCATATCTCTCTGCACCCGAGGGCAAAGTGGATGAGATTAGTCAGATTCTCTGGACCTCATGGGAATCCATTTTAGTTGCGATTGATTGCCGATTTGAGCTTCCTCATGAGGAAGAAACGGAGACTGTAAATGGATATTTCATTTTTACGATAGGCGCGATGTATTTCTTCGAAAAAAAGGCCATCGGAAGGCCTGAATATAGAGGGAAGTATAGTATTTTGGACTGCAGGGTTTTCCATTTGAAACCAAGTGGGAGTTTTGAACTTGAATTCGACGAGTTTTGGATAAATATCGACACAAACAATGGAAAAGAGGTTGCAAAGGTGATGGTTGCATATTTAGATGAAATTTTTTACGATATACCAGGTTTTAATAGAATGTCTGTGATCCCGCCTATTGATGGGCGTGAGAGTACCATAAAGTCAAGACCAAACAATGCACTCAAGAATCGCGCGCTTCTTCTTGCTCATTTTTATGATTACTATCAACCTTTCACTGGGTGTTTTGGGTACTTTGACAAGTGGGAAGAAGAAAAAGACCCAATGATTCTCATCGGGTCTCACTTTCATTCAGAAAAGTTTTCTACAGCTATTGGACACGCAATCGCGTGGGATCCTTGTATAGATACCATCAATTTTCAGAACTTTGCTGCTCCAGAGATTACCAGAATTCTCTCTGCTGTACTTGAGAACTCAATATTTATAGATAGAGTTGTGTTTTCTTATTATAAAAAGGAGAAGCTACCCGAAATTGAGATCAAACACGTACATAGTAATAAAGTTAAAAAATTCTGGTTCGTGAAGTGCTGTTCATCAATGATACTTGATTTTTTCAAGAATACCATTAAAGATCTCCCATCACCGATTCCTGAGATAAATATCTCTAAGACACAATTCAAAACATCTGAGTTTTCAGAGCTACTAAGTAGTATTTCTCGAAGCACGCCATCTCGGCAGGCAAAAAAGTTACGTTTTTCTTCTTTAACATGTTCCAAGTATCCATTTGATGATTTGCAAAGACTTGTTAAGAATATGGACAAACTTCAGTCAGTATGTTTTACTAATCTTGAAGGAGACGCGACAGATTTTCTCTCATGTGTTTGTGCAGCCCAAACATCATTGAAATCACTTATTATTGAAAGAATGACTTTTACGCAAAAGATTGATATAAAATCCACCAGAACACCTCCTCTACTTCTGTTATTGTCTATTAATTTCTGTGCTTTTAATCCATCTTCATTTAAATCTTTGATTAATTTCGTTACCTGCCGACCTGTTCAAATACCATTTATTCTACAAGCCCAAGCACTTGATATAACTCCTGCAAGTTATCAAAAACTTGCTGAAGTTGATTGGACAAAATGCTATCCCAATCTTTCCGAAATAGATTGGAGTGGTAATTCTATTCCCAAAGTTTCTTCGCTCAATTTCTTTGATTTTCTTTTCACCCAAAAATACCTACGGCATCTAATATTATATAACATTCATCTTAAGAATACGTCCGAGTTCTGGGCAAATCTACTCAGACTAGTTACAGCTTTGAGATTACCAGGTCTTACAATTGGAGGGAAATTCCCAGGTTCAATTTTTATGAATCTTATCAATGGCTTGAAAGATACTCCTTTTATCAGAAGACTTCAGCTCAGATGCCCCGCGACCCATGATGAAGGCTTGACTGCTTTTCAAGAATCTATAACACATATGCCTGAAATCAGCGAAGTTCTTGCAGATGGATTTCGCCCCACAAATAAGGAGGTGTTTTTCAATTTCTGGAGAATGATTTCTACAATTCCAACCATACACTCGTGTGATTATCCAACATATGATATGAAAGTTTTAAGGCTAAAGAAAAAGAATCTTCCACCAGATATGAAAGAGGTGTTTAAGATCATTGAATCAAAGTCGCGTCCAAGTACAGTACGACAAAGAGTTGAGTATATGACAGCCATAGTCGAGGAGCGTTTAGGTACAGGACAAACAAATAATCATGAACAATACAATAACATTTTCACAGAAACAGCAGCAATGGAGTGTGATGATGATGACGATGATGCCCAAGAGAAGAGAATGAAAAAGAAGAAGAAGAATAAGAACAAGAAGTAATTATTCGAAAAATTGTATTAACTCGGAGTAAATAGTTATTTAGTAAGAATGTATGATTGCTTGTGATACTAAAAATATGATTCTGCTAATATAGGTATGGTGCAATTGAGTATTTATCAATATCTGGCACAAATGTGTACTGAAGCACTGAACATTAATCGGGATTCCTAATCCTATTATAACATTTGAAGTAACATAATTTGACCCAGATATCGAATCCATTACACAATTCTTCACATTAAAAGACCCTCCAGTATTTTGGTAAAAAACGCATTTATGAAGGTTCTGAATAAAAATGCATCCATCAATTGTGATAGCGATATAACTATCTATAGTTCCCGCAAAATCTGAAGGCCCACGAGTATTGTTAAGAAAGTTGCATGTGGAAATAACATTGGTTACCCCAGGTGTACTAACGAATCCTAGAACATCAGCCCCAACAGAATCAGCAAAATGGCAATGTGTTACATTAATATATGATGTATAAAATACAACTGCGGTTCCCCAGTTGTATAAAATATTGCTGGATGAATTGTACTCCTGAACAATACATTGTGCATTCCTTATATCCAAAGTGTGATACCTCGGGCCAGCTAAATCAGGAGAGCATAAAACTACAGTTATCTTTTGAATATTGCAAGCACATCCATTACTTTGCTGGTTGATACAAAATGCTTGGCCAAAACTGCACTTACATTTATTAAAACATGATCGAGAACATGAAAATGATCCACCATTTTCCAAACAAAAGGCACCACCATTGGTCGAACAACTACAATCAAAAAATGTGTTATCTGAAAACTCATAGCACAAACCACTAATTGTTGATAATATTGCTCCCCCACTGCCCGAAAATGAAAAAAAATGGAAAAAACACTGTGAAATAAGAACTAAGCCGGGCCAGCTAGAATTACCAACGTTTCTGGTTTGATAAATATATCCGGATAAAAAAGACATAAAGAAAGTCTGTGTAAAAACCCGTGTAAAAGTGACAAAAAACATCACGATCAATAAACATTTCAAAAACAAAGGTTCTTTTTCAACCAGAGACAAAAACTACAATGCTGCTACTTCCAGTTGTCTTTTGCATTAATATCAAGTTGATATAAATCGACATGAGAAACCTAACATCGAAGAGATATAGAGGGGTGTTGTTATTTAATAATTCCTCCCATAATTATTCTGCTGAAGATAAATGAATAATCCTGTTATTAGATTAGGCATGGGATAAAATGCACATTGATAACAAAATATAATAGCATTTCGCTTTTTGACATGGGGATTTGGATAATCCACAGCTCCATACATTTTACCAGCATATTAACAAAGAATTCTGCTTAATCATCTTGAATGGAATCAACAATGTTCTCAGGTGCATTCCCTTCAGATAGTTTTTGTCTGATTATTGAAGGGGATATGATGAATTTTTTAAACAGACCTTTCCTTTTCTTTAATAGTTCATGCTCCAATATTGCTTTCCAATTCATCGTTGGTGTATATGCATCAAAGAGGGCAGTGACATATATAATTGGAACAAATTGGAACTTTTCGATGATTGTTTTTGGTAATAGTGATGTCCTTTTTATATTAAGTGTTTCATTTTTAAATGAGGCTCGAAGCGTATCAATTGGTGGAAGCAGTTGGTTGTTATTAACATCTGAGTTATTAAAAACCGCACGAACAACATTAAGATCGATAATTCTATTCATTTGTTTCGCAAAAAATTCGGGGATATCGACTCTGTACATGAAGCTATTCAAATCTGCAAACGTCATGTTTGATTGTGTTTTCAAAAATACTATTCTACTATTATCTGGGGGATTAGGTAAAACAGTATTCTTGGGCCTGTTATTTTTAAATGCCATGAGAAGATCTCTCGAAAAAAGTTTGATTATTAAATTAGAAACATAATCATATAACCTCATATTATGGGTGATTAGGGAATGATCAAAAAGTGATAAAAGACCTTCAAAAGAATGTGTATATTTTAACGGAAGCGCGATTCCGTCCCGAATTGCTCTTGTGACAATTTCAGGGTAGTCTCCGGGTTTATGTTTCCCTTCAATCAATTCTTTTATAATCCGAAGTTCTCTGAGTTCCTTCTCATAAAAAACAAACTGGGAATTTAAGTTAACCAGGTCGTCCGGTGATTCCATAAAAATGCACTTAAGCGATAATTTATAATCAGTGAGAGAATTTCTCAACTATTTCAGATATTATAGAGGACACACTATCAATCAGAACAGGATCAACTTCAACATTGGTTGAGTCATCTTGATAGGAGTCGATTTGCATCCAAGGGTGCTGCAGGATCTCTGTGGCGCTCGGCCTTTCTTCTGGATCAATATTAAGCATATTCTGTAATAAGTTCAACAGTTCGAATGAGATTGTTTCAGGGTAATTAATATCACCCATAACAATTTGAGAGACAGTTTCTTGAATCAGTCTCTCAGGGGGAAGATCTTCTTCAACTTCCCATGGAAAATGGTTCGTGACCATAGAATACAAAACCACACCAGCAGACCATATATCTGATTTAAGCCCATCGTATGGTTCTTCCTTAACAATTTCAGGTGCTGCATAAACCAAAGTACCACATGTTGTGAGAAGCAAATTTCCATTAGATTGCTGCTTGCATAACCCAAAATCGGACAATTTTGCATTATCACCTGATGTTATTAAAATATTCTCAAGTTTAATGTCGCGATGTGCAACACCAATTGCGTGAATATAGGAAATTGCGCCAATAATTTGCCTAAAATACTTTCTTGCCTGGCTTTCGGATAATCCGGCCTCCCTCTGAACGATATCATTCAAGTCTCCACTATCACACAATTCAATTATTATATAAATCTGATCAGAATCCATTATTACATCTTTCATTTGCGTTATACCTGGATGATTAATGCGGCTATGAATAATCAACTCATTTTTAAAGTGACTGAAAAAATTCGGATCCTCGCACATCTCAACAGGAACAGTTTTGCAAGCAACCATCTCCCCATTTAACACGTTTTTGCATTCCCAAACACCGCCATACGTTCCAGAATTCAAGTATCGAATGAACTGGTAGGATTTAATTGATCTCATTTTATAAATATTTCAACCAAAAAATCTCCTCAAAAATTGAGGTAACTGTCAAAAACCAAAGTAAACTGATTTACATTACCTGAGGTGATGGGTTCGATCCGCTCACATGTTTTCGAATTCGCTTTGAGTTTTGGAGTACACACCAGACACCTGAATATCACCTCCTGATGATCTCAGAGAAGCTTGATTGTATTGTGAGAAAGGTATCATAACTCTAGCGTCACAAGAGACATTTGGATATATGACAGCAATGACTATATTATCGATTTGGGTGACAGCAGTATCATCTTCATCTGAGAGTTTATCCAATCGAACGATATCGGCGATAAGCTCAACAACAACTCTATCGGATTTGGCATTCGACACATGAATCTGGGTTATTGCAAATGGATATCCGTTTTTAACTGGAACTAGGGCAGGTTCCAGATCAGTGAGGCTCAATGACCACCTATTTTTTTCGTACATATGTCACTTTTTTATAATGGGAAAAATTTACATTTTCAGTATCATATATGATTTTTATGATTAACAATGTTGTTTAAAAAGTGGCAATTCTATTCAATTTTTGAAAACGGAGGTCCAATTGTAGGAAGTTTTCAAAGTTAACAAGATTTTCACAAATTTGAGAATGTTATTGTTTTTCTTTGAAATTCATTATATTTTTGTTGAATTTTTCACACATTTCCGTTATTTAGAAAGAACATTTTTTTGATGATTGCCTTGTTGATAATCCAAACCATATCAACTTCATATGTAGGCATTTTTGATGCTGGAAGTAGTGGTACAAGAGTATACCTTTATCAATATGAGAATGCCTCTGATCCAGGAACCTTCACCCATGTCAAGTATCAAAATGCTAACGTTTATAAGAAAGTTAACAAGCCTCTTGCTGCAGCATTTAATAATTCTGATAAAATCAAGGAAATATTTGATGGAACTTTGGATTACCTGAATGCTACCCTGTATAGTCTTTCAATTGACCCTAAAAGTGTATCCATCATTCTATTTTGCACAGCAGGAATGCGAAAACTCCCAATCGCAGAACAGGAATCAATTCTTGATGATTCATATGATTATATAATAGGGAAGTACCTCTTTACTGCAGATAGGAATGAATTTAGAGTTATTGTGGGGTATGAAGAAGCTTTGTTCGCATGGATCGGAGTTAACAGATGGATTAATGTTTTTAATGCTTCTAAGACATTTCCAATATTCGAAATGGGAGGAGCATCAGCTCAAATAGCAATTGAACAGACAAAAAGTGATAGTGATACATCTCCATTGACACATACTGTGACAATCGCTAAAAAAGTATACAACGTGTTTTGCCATTCATGGCTTGGATTTGGTTATGATGATGCCGTTGCAACCGTTCATCAGTATTTGTTCAATAATTCTATTGTAGACACACCTTGTGCAATCAATGGTAGTATTCTTACCTTAAAATTATCTGATGGACTCAGTCACACTTTTAATGGGATTTCTAATTTCTCTAAGTGTTATGAGTTGTTTTCTGAGTTGGTTTTCGTTAAGAACAACAACACATTGGCTAATCATGAATATATATTTACTGATATCCCATTAAGTGATGATTTCGAATTAAATCCTGAGGTTTATGTTTTAGGAATTCCATCATATGCTGCAGCATTTTTCAATCTCCCAGCAGAAGAAAATGTTTCTGTATTGAAAATTAATTCAACAAGTTATGGTGAAATGGATTATTCTGCTGCTTACCAATATAGTAATGGATATTCTTACCTTAATGCTTCTTTCTCTCAACAAATTGCTGCTTTGAACTTCATCGAAAGAGGATTAAACCCAATGAAAAAGTTTATATATAAACTTCCGGTCAGCGATGCCGAACCACAATGGACTCTTGGAGCAGTTCTTTCCGCTAGATCTCCAGCAATTACAATAGAACACCCTGCCCAAGAGAAGACATCTACTTGGATCTATATTGGATCTGGTGTCGGAGGCGTTTCCTTGCTTAGTACCCTTGGCTATATTTTCTATCCTAGAAAGTCACAAGTTGGATCTGAAGATTCATCACCCCCAGTTTGAGTAAACAAGGTTGACTCTGTTGACTTTACTAATCGTCTTAATATGGGCGACGATTTGTGGGCGGCATATCGCAGCCTAGTTCAAGATGAAGATGAGAAAGAGGACCAAATAATCAAAGTGACTCCATCTCATACGATTATCCAATATGAGATTGATTCAGATGATCCAATCGATATGATGGTGGACCAATTAATTGAAAATGAGGGCAAAGAGGATTACGGACCAATTAGATCTCAACATGAAATACCTTTGGCGAATTTGCCAGTAGGTGACATTCCAACAACTCTCCCAGAGCATGAAATTCTTCTTAAAGTTGCTGTGGTAAAATCTAATGTTGGTAGTCTTTCATTGGCTGAGATCATTGGAAAACCCGTAGCTCCAGGATCATTACTTGCAGATGCAAACAGGATTCCAGTTACCCGAGTTCTTGAACTTTTCGGGCCAGTGGATTCACCATCTTTGATCCTTAAAGGCAGTTTCAGCATTGGTACTGAACTCTATGCTGCTTCTTCAGAATCTGTGTTCCCAGATCCTGATGAGATTGCACAAAAGTATAAGGGATGCGATGCATCCAATAAGTATGATGAACCTATAGATAATGATCAAGAATTGGATGCAAGCAGTGATGATGAAGGTAATGCTATTCCATCCAGGCCCTAGAGGTATTTACAAACAACGATTATTTCGTAAAATTTTACAATAAAAACCGTTTTTTAGTAGAATTTGAGATGAATACCGAAGAACGTCCCTCAACTCTGCCCAGCCTAGCGACTGAGCAAATCGGATCGCGTAGTATTAATCTTAGACAAATATCGGATGAGAGAGATCCGCCTGTTCACGATTTTAGTGAGATTTCTAGCATTATTTCGTTGTATAAAGAAAAACACCAAAAACAACTGGTTCTTCATAAACACCAAAAAGCCGAAGAGACTCGAATGCAGATGGAAAAATTTTCTTCACATGCGCAAAAATCTTTGTTTCGAAAAAGGTGTATGACTGCGTTATCAGATCTTAATGGTAGGCTTAGTACAGCGAAGTCAGACAACGATGATATCGAGAGTACTTGCCAAACATGTATGGATAATTTTAATCAAACATCATCCCAACGCTGGGAATCCATGGAAAAGCGACAGAGAGAAGAATGGGCTGTTCATATATCAAATGAACCAGTTGAAACCCCAGCTAAATTCCGAAGGAGATCACCAGAGCTGTTAGAGCTAATGAGGCAGGAGCGTAGGCTGTTTTTCCAATCAAAGTTTGATGATGCATCGAAGCTGAGAGAAGAAATCGAGCGAATAGAGAAAATTGAATCAGAAGCCGCAAAAAATGCAGCCTATGATTCATGGAACACAGCAGGAGAACATCTTCAGAATAAGTTTAGAAGAGAGAAGGAAGTATTAACACAATGGATTGAAACCAGAAAAGTCGAAGAAGAAATGGACAAGAAGAGACAAATCGAGTCAATTGAGAAAAGGAAAAAATTATTGGGATATGAGATCAACACCCAAAAAGATATCCTTCGAGCATCGGTTCCACATACAATGAGAAGGAATTTATTATTTGATTCTTCAAAATGCACTCATATTCCAATTGTTTATAATTCAATAGATATCCATAAAATGTCTGCTTCTCTCCCCCCAAGATCAAAAGAAATATTAAGTAATTTATGAATATGTTACATTAAACTCTCTAATTTTTATTAATCATTTTACATAAAGCTCTACTCTCATCATTATCTTTATCGAATCGAGCTAAGTCTAAGATTGATTTCATATCTCCACCTTGAGTAAACATTAACAAAGCAGTCGAATGACACTCGACTTGAATCATGGCTGATGCATTTTTCAAATAGCTCATCAAAACATCTTTCCTATCTTGATTAGAACACTTCTTCATATATTTTCCAAGAGCAACTATCAAAGGGAAAAACCTTGGAATAGATTTAAAAAATTGAAAACTCACCAAAGGCAATCCTTGCTCACATGATTCAGATAATAATATTTCTATCCACTTATAAATCATTTCTTCAAGATATACTGAATCATACAACTTTATTTTGTCAAGCCATGAAGCTGCGGAATCAGTAATAAATATATCTCTTTGCTGAGGAGGGTTAATTTTTTGTGCTCTTTCATGAAGAGCTGACAAATAATGAGAAAACAAGACAAAAGACATTGGTTGTGTGAGGAGAGTCTCAGAAAATGAAGAAAGATATCGAAGATATTCTGACTGAGGAGGACTGGAAACAATAAATCTCGACAAAAGACAATAATAATCAGATGCAGCAGCCATATTGTGAGAAGGCAATACCCTCTCAATCATCCTAAGAATAGTAAAATGGTGGGAAGATAGTGATGACAGTGTAAACACTCTGGAAAGCAGAAGAACAGTAGCAATAGTAGCATTCTTATAATTCAACATTTCCTTTTGCCTTTCAAGTATTTGATTTATGTATTTTCTAAGAACTTCATTAGATTGATTCTCTGGCATTATACCCAGACAATGATTAAGCAAAGAGACACCAGAAGTAAATACTGAAGGGAGTGATGATGATAGAAAGTTTGTCAGTACATCAGGTATCAATTGAACTAACCTAGATGATGGTTCGATCTGGGAGATAGATTTGTATAAGCAGCATATTTCAACAGATTGATTACCACATGTATTAATTCCAATGCTTTTAATATATGAAGATATTTTCAAACCAACACTTTTATCGAAAGAAACTTTGTCGGTAATGTTACTGATGAGTTTGCTCATCTGAGAAGATGGAGCATTGTCACCAATAATTTTCAGCCGCTCAAGTATGAAATCAACCCATTCAAATGGGAAGCTTTTCAGCATAAATATGATGGATGCAAAAACAATCAGAACAAGAGAATACCTTCGAGTTGATGTGCTTTTCTCAATAGATTTTGTGATAATAGAATACAATATATCGATTTTCATTGGAACCCTTTGTATCACCTGTGCAAGTTGAATCAATTGATCCTTCTTTATTTTGTCTAGATTTAATAAACTATTAAGATACTTGTCGGGATCGTTCAAAACGAAGGTAGAGAATAAGGAGATATCCTTCGAATACATAAAAGACTCTACAAATACTGAGATTTCCGGAGAATTAATCTTTTTCAAGTACTGATATGCATAATATGCTTGCGATTCTGGAAAAGAAATTCCTTTGAATGATAAACATATATTATTCCTCAGCATATACCGAAAAACCATTTGAATTCCATACTTATCATTTGATACAATGTAGTAATCAATTAGTTTATACAAATCCTCTTCAGAAAAGGTCCTATAAGATTCCCTTAGTTGGGTTTTAATATAAAAATTACCATAATCATTTTTGGAAACAAAATCTTCATAAAACTTCTTCTGAATAATGTCATTAGCATCAAGATCAAGATACCTTTCTTGAGAGAACAAAGTTGAACCTGATTGAATCATAGTGAGCTGATACTTTTCACCAGTTAATTTTTCATATATTGTTGGAGAAGTTTTCCCTATCTTTTTTAAGATAGAATTTTTCCTTTTAATATTGATTTCGTTCAATAAAACAGTAACATGATTCAAATCCTTACATATTACTGTCTCAAGACAAATAAATGATACAAGAGTATCATCTGTCAGAGTATCATGATATGAGAAAAATGAGCCAATAATTTCATGTAACATATTCCTAAATCTGGACAATTGTATTTCAGTTGATGATGAATAAAAACTCAAAAAGAGGTGGCACCACACTCCAATAGCAGAAGGTTGACTATTCTTTTGCAAAACATTCAACCCTGTTTCGAAGCAATAAAACTTATCAAAGTCTGGGAGCTGAGGCCATGCTCTTTTTAATAATTCAGAGCACTCTTGAGGAAGAATAAGTGATACTTTGTTCACAATATTTAAGACAAGAGCTTTTTCTATCATGTTGATAGGTACAGCATTAAGAAACCTGAGAGAAGAAACAAGAGGGTGTAAAAACTCTTCAATATGTAGAGAATTACTGGAAATAATATCATAGTTTTTGGATAACATGTCATTTAAAACCAGTTCATTCGCCCAACTGATTAATTGGAGATCAATTGACGAATCGAATTCCTGTCCAGTGAATAATGTTACAGATGCTGAGATAATAGCAATGGCTTTTTTAATCAGAGGAGACAGTTGTTTTGATGAAAATTTGCTGAATTGATTCTCCGAGAGAAACAAAAATATTGAGCATAAAGCAGAAAGGTCTGATTCAAAAAAGGAAAATGTTTCAATAAGCAGCGAAGCTGTTGGAGAGATCATGCATTCATTACGAAAATCTGGATTTCGCTTCATTATATGCAATAAAATATCTAAAACTCTTTTTGATTGAGATTCATTAAAGATATCCAATCTTGAAACAACTTTCAAAAAGTACTCCTCCGATGAAGTTAAAAAAATAAATACTGATAGAGTATCAATAGCTTCTTTCCATACTTTCTCGTTCTGATTAAAGCAAAAATTCAAGAGAACATTTGTGATCCTACCAATCCCATTTGTGCCAAATAAATCATAAGCCATTTTTGGAGTGAGGACTTTAATCACCTTTAAAATATAATATGCATGAAACCAAGATGTTGGTTCAGAAAATAATATCCCAAAAAGAATCTTTTGTAACAAAGAAAATGTTGATTTGATTCCATATACAATACCCAGGCAATTTGAAAGACTTTGAATGCATGATGATGTTTTATCATCATATGGTTTTGAAAGTACATTGGCAAAAATATTCAACACCATTTCAGTGTTTTGAGGAGTTCTTGCTAAAATACCCAAAGTATTAAGCTTTGTTGTTGCTAATAAGGTTCCATCGGATTCCAAAGGTGTTAAAAACTGTATGGGCATTGGAAGCATATAAAATGACGGCCTATTTTTAAACTGCTCAAAAGAAATAATTATAAACCTTGTAGTGCTGGAATTTTGAAGCTCCAATTTAATTTGATTTTCCTCAAAAACGCTACCAATTACTTTAAATGAGCTTGTACAAATTCCTAATACTTGAAAAGCAGAGTCAATTTCAACAGATGTACAGTTACTGAAATTCTCAAGTATTGACATTGATGCATCAGCAAATGAAAACAAATCTAATTGATCAAAGTCCATCTCAACTGAAGAGAGGAGAAATGATACAAGTGAGAGATGATTGGAAACACTCTGTTTTTCATGCAAAAACTCAATCACAGCTTTCATTAATGGTATTGGATAATGAGAGACTATTGATGATATAGATTTAAATAAATATCTATCACTAGACTTGTGAATACTCTCCATAAAAGAACACAATAGAGTGTGCATCCATGGATAACCAAGCCTCTTCAATCTCCCAATTATTGTCGCAAGATGTTCGGAGAAAATTGGATCTGATATCGCAAAATGATGAAATACTGGAGTCTTATCCAAAAACTGTTGTAAATGTTGAGTTGGAATAATGTTAGTAATAAAAGAAAAAGTCGCAGCTAATATTGCTGAGCTCTGAATGTCAATTGTAGAAAACATTGCAACATCAGAAAAGGTATTATTGATCATTTCAGGATAATATGGAGAAATTTTTATAACAAAACTCCCTGTTGCCCTATAAGAAGATAACCTAACAGAACTTACGGAACTTGATGCGGCAAACAATAAAAATTTCCAAATCTCTGTTATTCCATTTTGGATCTGCTCGTTGGTGCATCCTCGAAAAAATTTATAGGTAACATCATTCTGGATGCCTACCAATAGATTTGTGACCTCATTCTGATTAAAAGTCCCTTCTCTGCAAACTTTAAGAGTATCAACAAACCGAATCATTAATAAAATAGTAAGGCATTTATTGAGCTTGTTTGATCATTTCCATCAGTTCCTTATCATTCTTGTATATATCAAATAACATATGAACATATTTGAGTTCTCTAACACCAAGCCTAACTTTTGCTGGTTGATGGAAGTCATCACAAAGACGGATTGGAAGGCCTGCATCAAACGCCAATCTATGTGCTTTTGTAGCGATCTCTTGAGTAAGCATATCAACGTATACATATGGGACCCAAATAGGGGAATTCTCATTAGGCTTGCATCCAATTTCCTTGAATAATTTCCTCATCTCTGCATTCCATAGTGGTGTTGTTTCCCACATTTCCTTGAAATAGTCCTTCTCTTGAAGAGCTGCAATGAAGAAAGACTGAGCAAATCCGTTAACAGTCCATGGGGCTTGAATTTCTGCAATTCTTTCAATCATCTTTTCACTTGATACTAATGTACCAAGACGAAGGAGTGGGCATGCCCAAACCTTTGTCCATGAGGTTAAAACCATAACACGATCACCAAATTCTTGAATGAGTTGCATTGCAGATTGCTTAATCCAGTCAGGACCATATGACATGATGAAAGATTCATCGATAACAAATGTGGATTTCGAATCAGCAGCAATAATCTTTCTAAGCTCATCAATTTCGATGTAATCTCCTGTTGTTGAATTAGGATTAACAATAACAGTAATTTCAGCATTGGCATTTGATGATTCAGTCTTAAGGAGACCAGCATTTGTAAATGCCCTTTCAAACTCTAAATATAGAACCTGTGATGGATATGGGCGCCATGTTGTGCCTGGTTTAAATATCCTTGAGATTAAATCAATGAATTCGGAAGCTCCATTTCCTAAACGTATCTGATTTGGATGGAAACCAATGTAATCTGCAAAATGACATCTGGGAACCCATGCATCTTGATCTGGGTAGTGCTCTATATCAATAAATTGTTCTTTGGCGGCTTTAATAGCACTGGCTGGAGGGCCACTAACGTTTGTGGTTACAGAGAAGTCGCATTTGAAGTTAGGACAGTACCTGAATGACTGACCACCATGGTAACATTGAACAGGTGGTCTTTCATATTTGGTGAGTGGATCAATTTCGTCACGAAACATAAAAAGTGAGGTGGAGCATTGTCAAGAATTTGAATTAAGTGTGGTCGCAAAGAAATTCTGATAATGTTCACAAATATTGAGAAGTGGTTTGAATTAGAAAAAGAAAGTGATCGGAATGGCGTAATTCTCGATTAGTTTACATAATCGAGAATAATCGGATTTTTAGCTACTTAGGGATAGATGTTAAGGGTTGTACATAATGGTATTGAGTATAGTGTTAAGAAGGAAGTTATAGGGTATTCAGTACGTTTTTTTGACTTATTTATAATTAATCGGCCTATTGATCTTAGGGATGAATTTTCAGATGATGATTTTAGTGATTTGGTTGCATTTTTGAATGATCGATGTATTAGGGGCAATGAGAACTTATTAAATATGCTCAAAAGTTATGATTTTGGACAACCAATGATAGATACATACACAAGTATTCTTAGATCTTGTGAATTGGATTATACAATTATTCGCAATGGGAAGAAATACAATATTAACTATTATGTTTTTGCTACTAATTCCGATTTATTCAGGAAGCAAGATTTTTCCAAGTATGGGATGTGTTTCGAAATGAAAGATAATTTTCCTGATGATTCATTTCTTGTTTTTCTCGATTTTGTTCATTCTCGAATTCCAACTCCTCCAGATGAATTTTTGGTCGATGTTTATGATATTGCTAGCTTTTATGGTTTCTTCTTCCATTGTCAACTTATTGATTGCAGCTGCCCTGAATTCGTTTTGCATGTTTTAATTAAAAGTCAAAGTATGAGTGATTTATATTCGGACAACTTTGAAAGGATGGTTTTGAAAAGCATTGAATCATATATATTTCATCCCAAATTTGTTCACATTGGATTATCTACAATGATTCGAGTATTCCAAAAAACCAAAATCATATTCTCAACCAAACAATTAGCTATATTTATTAATCAAATCATTGATGTATATGGAGAGAGCGGTTTTGTTATTATCAATTATCTTAACTGCGGCAAAGATCCTAAATTGCTTTTTGAAATCATTTCACCCCAATTTAAAAGACTGAATTCTATGTTTTTGTCCATAATTTCAAATGTATTTTTTGAACAGAAGAATAAAATAGAATTTAAGAGGAATAGAATGAAGAAGCTTAAAATTGAACATGAAAAAACTTTGGACGAAAAATTTTGTCTTCAAAAAGAACTTAGTCAACACCAACAATTAAATACGAGACTCGAAAATGATTTATCTGTAGCAAATCAATCAATTAAAAATCTGGAAGGAAAGTTTAAACAATTCGAAATAGAAGTTAACCAAGAAAATGATAAGACACAAACAAAATTCAATGCAATTGGGGAAGAAAAAGCCAGGATTACACAAAATTATACAAAAATGAAAAATGAATATGATCAGTTTAAAGCAAAAATTAATCAAGATAATGAAAAAATGAAAATTCATCTTGATAAAATTAAGGAAGAAAAAAATCAAATTCTTCAAAACTATGAAAAAATGAAAAATGAGTATGATCAGTTTAAAATGAAAGTTAATCAAGATAATGAAAAAAAGCAAGCTCATTATGATAAAATTAAAAGAGAAAAAAATCAAATTCTACAAAACTATGAAAAGATGAAAAATGAATATGAACAGTTAAAAGATAAAGCCAATCAAGCTAATGACATAAATACATCTAAAATCAACGATTTGCAACAGGAAAAGGCAACATTAATCCAAGAGTATAACGATTTGAAAAGCAAATTCTCAGAATTAGAGAAAAAATATTCGGATATTACATCGAGGAAACGATTAGTTTCTCGGAAAAAAACACAATCAATCTCGTTACCAGTTCCGAATCCACAACCCATTATTCAATCAATATCAATGAATGATGTTATCAAATCTCTATTAGATAATAATATTAATTTACTACAAGAATATCTCAAGCTGAAACAAGATATTAATGCAACTGGTACTGTAGGCAATTTGTTGCGAAATCTTGGAACAGGAGAGTATGGAATACTACATATAGCTGCATATATGAACAAGTTTGATCTTGTTGAATTTATGATATCAAAAATGAGAGCAGATATTAATATTGTTGACAGTAAGAATAGTCATCTTTTGTTGGAAGAACTCCTCTTCATATTGCTGCCCAATTTGGTAATATGGATATTGTAGAATTTTTGCTTCAAAATCATGCAAATCATAAATTAGTAACCAAAAGCGCCATTAGATGATTTTTGGGAGAACACCATTTGAATTGGCTAAAGGCCAAAGAAAACGCAACGTTGTTGATTATTTTATTTCGAATAAATTAGATAATTAGGATTTATCTTCTCCGGAAAGTATTGTTAATATCCTGCTCTTAGCTTCTAAATGTCTAGTTAATTTCCCATTTCCGACCAAAACGTCATCAATTCATCTCTTTCCTCTGCTATTTGAAATCCAATTAGCCCCTTTTTATTCAATAATACTTATTGCTACTAATTAACCCACCAAAACATCCAATATTCATCCAATATTTTCTTATCTCTTTTCAAGTATTATCCCAAATCACCCATTATAACCCCATGTTTCTCTACAATCTATTGTTTTTTACTAAAGATATCATGATCCAATTACTTTCCAAAACAGAGGAATTTTCAAAAAGCACTAGTATTAATTTTGATTCTCTTTTTGATATTTGTCCTTCTTTACTCTTGATGAAATCAAAAAACATTCAATATTTCTGCTCCCAAAGCATTTCATATTCTTCAAAGTATGGCAATGTTTTGTATTCAAAGGTTTCAGAAATAACTCAAAAGCTAAATAGGGGCATCTGTGTGGAGTTAAGAAACATGAATATCTTGATATTTAATCCCTGGAGGATTTCTTTCATCACAAGAAAGAAAGATTGAAGCCCTAAATAAAACTGTACTATCGGATTTGGTCCATTGTCTTTTTTATGATTAAGCTTGTTCATAATAATGAAGAGTATCGTGTAAAGAATGAGTGCATTTCGTCTTCAAAAGTATTTTTCAACATATTAATGGATAAAAAAGAGATTATTGTAAAAGATGAGATCTCATCTGAAGATTTTGGTGATTTGATTATTTTTTTAAACAATCGTTATATTAAAAATAGTGAGAAGCTATTAAGGGTGCTTAATAAGTATGAATTTGGACAGTCTGCTTTTGATTCGTATTTGATTGTACTTAAATCAAGCGAACATAATTATATTTTGATTCGTAATGGGAAAGAATACCGCGTTAATTATAATGTTTTCGTGAGTAATTCGGATTTATTCGAGAAGCAAGTATATTCCAGTTATGGGAAGTGTTTCGAGATCAAGGATGAATTTTCAGATGAGTCATTCGAAGTTTTTCTTGATTTTGTACATTGTCGAATTCCATCTCCTCCAGTACAGTTTTTGGTTGATGTTTATAATATTTCCTGTTTTTATGGTTTTGGAATCTTCTCTAATTCATTGATGAATGATGAACCACTTTTTAATCTAGCACAGTTGATAAAAAATCAAAACAGTTATAATAGCACCCAAAAATATGAAGAAATAATATCTCAAAACATTGAAAAGTATATTCATATTCCCCAATTTGCTCAGATTTGTATTCCATCACTGATTCGAATACTTATGAGTATTAAAATTAAATTCTCTTCAGAACAAGTTTCTACATTTGTCAATCGATTATATGAAGCTCATGGGGATAATTTGTTCTGTATTCTCAATTATCTTAATTGTGATTATAATCCAGATTTTATTAATTCCATTATTGATACACATTTTAAAAATTCCAATTCATTGTTTATGACAAGTGTATCTAATATTATTCATGAACAAAAAGAATGTATGAGAATCTTGCAAGAAAATAATAATAGACTTGAATTGGAAAAAAGCGATTTGTTTGAGAAGAAATCGAGTCTTCATAAAGAGCATGAAATCATCCAATTATTAAATTCCGAGCTGAAGAAGGAAATGACAATAAACCTTCAAATCCATGAAAAGTTGAAAAATGAATTTAACCAATCCCAATTTAAAGCAAAGCAAGATATTGACAATTTAAATGCTAGGTTTATTGAATCCGAGAATGAAAAATATAAAATTACTCAAGATAATAAAGAATTGATTGAATGTGCCAAGCAGCATCATGTGGTATTGAAAAATCAACCCATTCGGGGACAAATTTACAATAATAATAATCCGTATTATTATAATAATGGAAATTATTTACAAGCTGGTGGAATGTTATCAATTTACGATATTAATGAAGAGAATAAGAAAATAAAAAAACTCCAAAGTGAAAATGAGAAACTAAAGAAAGAGAATGAGAAATTAACTAGCACTTTATCTTCACTAGGAAATGAGAACAGCATTTTGAAGACAATTAAAGATGAATATGAACACAAGAAAAAATGCTTAACCGAAGAAAATGTGAAACTCAAGTCGACACTTTCATTATATGAGAAACAACAAGAAAGAAACAATGATGGTATTATAAGAATGGAACGCATGGAAGTCAATATTGAGCAAATGAAGTCATTAATAGAAGCTATAAATAAGAACAAGGATAGGGAAAACCAGATTATCATCAAAAAGAATAATCTAAAAGAAGAAAACTTGAAGTTGAAGTCACAAATTGATATACTCAAGAATGAAAAACAAAAGTTACATGATGAAATAATTATTATGAAGAATAACCAAGCAGTAATAAAACCAGAAAAAAAGATTATCGAAGTGCCTCATCAATCTGGAGATTCTACAAATAAATCCAAACAATTTGCACCTTATGTACAGCAAAATGTTCCTGATCAACATGAAGTATTAATTCCAATTTCTCCACTAATCAACCGAGATCAAAATGCGATTCGTGCTATTGAAAGCAATGATATATCATATTTTATTAATCATCCTCAAATGCTTGTGATCCATGAATATCATAATGATAGATTTCCTATCTATGAGGGTACATTATTACACATAGCAGTTTTTCATAATCGAAATGATATTGTAAGATTTTTTATCAATAATGAAAATGCAAATCTTGAAGCTACTGACGGAAGATTGTTTTTTTAATTAAAAATTGGACGCCTCTTCATATAGCAGCAATGTTTGGAGATAGTAAAATGATTGAGTTTTTATTGGAAAAGGGAGCCAATCATAGAGTTACAGCTTATAATATTACTATTTAATAAGTGGAAAAACTCCATACCAATTGGCAAAAGGAAATAGAAAACAGGAAATATTATCTGTATTTCATGAATATGGAATTACAAAATAGTCATCAATGGATAGTGAGAACATTTCTTATTCTCATGTTTCCATACCAAAATATTTTCATTTCTAGTCAATCATTTGATCAAATATACATCTATCCATTAGTAAGTGTGTTTCTCTTCAAGTAAAAAATGAGTGTTTATTTGAGGTATTTAGCAGATTTTTGCATTGAGGAATCTGAGCTGGTTGTTAAGCTTGATGAATTTGAAGTTGGTGATACCATTGGAAAAGGCGGATTTGGCGAAGTAAAAAGGGCAATACAGAAAAAAACAGGTGTTCAATGCGCGATCAAACAAATTTTCAATGAAAGGCTGGAAGGAAACCGATTTAGACGATATGTTGGGGAGATAGAGACTCTAGCTCAGTGTGATAACATGTTTTTGGTACCTTTTATTGGCTTTACTGCAGATCCTCCATATGCTATTGTGACAGAATTCATGCCAAATGGGTCACTTGATCGATATATTCGAATAAAATCCGATGAATGCACATTAACAGGTACCCAATTAACTGCTATTGCAATGGGAATTGCTTTTGGAATGTTACATCTTCATATTAACGGAATCATTCACAGGGATTTAAAGTCTGCTAATATTTTACTCGATTCAAGGCTATTTCCAAGAATTTGCGACTTCGGTATTGCTAGATTTGAAGAATCTGGTACTGTGGGTATGACAGCAAAAATTGGTACTCCAAACTATATGGCACCAGAGCTCATATCATCCACGGAGTATGATAGAAAAGTAGATGTTTATGCATACGCGATGATTCTATATGAAATGTGTGAACATGTTAGACCTTTTAAGGGAATGAAAATTGGTGAAATTTTTAAAGCTGTAATAGAGAATAATGAAAGGCCGAAACTGACATCATCAACACCTATTCCCCTCCAAAGATTAATTTCAAGATGTTGGGATCGTGATCCACAACAGAGGCCTTCTTTTGAAGAGATATTTGAAGAATTTTCATTAGGAAGGGTCGCATTTCCCAATACAAAAAGATTTGAAATTGAGAATTTTTTAAAAACTATTGAGCAAGATGAAGAAAGAAGAGATGAACTTGCACAAAAGAAAACAGAAGCCACCCAAACGAAAAATGATAAAAATGATGACTCATACTCATATTATGAATCTGTATCAATAACAGAAGATAAAGAAGAAAAAATACCTTTTGTTCAACCAATCGAAGTCAAAATAAATCAGAATATGGAATCAGAAGATAGTAGTCATGAACAACAAGACCCTGAGGTAGTCTTGGGAGATTATTCATCAAAGAACTTTGATCAATATATACAATATTATGCTGATGCGCTTGAATTGAATCAATTCGAAGCGTTTTATAGACCATTATCACACCACATCATCACAAATGCACCACGAAATGTAATTTCTCGAATTATTCAAGCATTTAACAAGTTAATGAAAAGAAATAGCGAGTTCATTAATCTCTTTGGGCTGAGTAGTTATTATCAAATTCTCCCAAAAGATCCATCAAGTGTTGATTATGCTATTGAGAGTTTTTCTTATTTATTTATCAAGTATCCTAAACTATTAGGCCAGAATTTAGTTCCCCATTTATTGTTTTTCTATGAAATTAGACCGGAAAAAATGCTTGTGTTAATGTCCTATTATGTGCAAAATATTATGTCTATATCTAATCCGTGGCCAATTCTCGATAGCTTAGTTTCCGCACAGAATCATGTCATTCTTTTACCATGTGCTCTTCATTATTTATCTCTATTTTATTATTTAATCACTAATTATGAAGTTTACTCCAAGGAAAGATCAATACATATAAGATCAGTTTTTATAAAATGTATTGATTCGCCTTATTTTAATGTAGTTGAAATGGCTTACAATGGACTTTCATGTCTCTATACTGACTTTTCCGGTATTGATTTTACAAAAGTTTCTCATCACCTACTTGATGATCGGATTTGGAAATCAGCCTTGGCTTTGCTGATAAGAATAAAAGTGATAATTCCTTCCCAAAACCTTGTTGATGCTTTAGTTTTTCGATCAAATTTCTGCTCCAAAGCATGGATCCCAGTACTTAATATTGCATCAACAAAAAAAGGATCTTCATTTTTAATTCAAAATCCAATATGGATGAAAGAGTATAAAAATCATCCAACTGAAGTTTATAGGGTGATTCTTACTCTTTTCAAATCACCAGATAACCGGAAGCCATTGTCAAGTTCCGAATGTTTTACTTTGACCCTTAAAGAAGTTCTTGTAATAAATCCAAAACAACATCATTCATCAATAACTTCGGTAATTAGAAGATCTAGTCTAGAAAAAGAGTTTGTTACACAACTCAGTCATTCGGGCTTTTTAAGAACATACATATCAGAAACTTCAAAATCATCACAGCCAAAATTATTATCCAATTTGCTTGCTCTATTCGATTTTATATCAAGAATCGCCTATACAAGCGAGTATATTGATGTGATTCCAATTTGTACAAGTCTTCTCGAATCAAACAACCACAAAAATGCAGCGCTAACTGTTATTATTGCACTAAGTTTTTATCCCCAATGTATGAAGGTGTTCCTCGAAAAAGGACTGCTTTCATATTTCCAAAATCTGCTACAAGACCAGAAATATTCCGAATACGCAAATACATTCATCTTGAACTCTCATATCTAACATGTTGATATATTATTAGGTAAACTTAATTTTCATTTTGTGAATACCATCTATCAAGTGATGCTCAAATTCTCAAGTAAATTTGTGAGTATATTTTTTGGATTGTTCTTTTAGAAGAATTCGGAGTATTTCGAAAATATCAAAAAATCTTTTAATGGAGACTCAAATCATTATATCACCAAATTTTGTTCTGATAAAATAGTCTTCATTTGTTAGTGTTTGATCAAACACTAAATCCTGAGAAAAAATGGTTGATTTATCAAAGAACTATAAATCAATCACACGACAACAAGTGGAAGAATAATGTAATAAAACCTAAATGAATCTGATGAACCATTTATAAACACTCCAAAAAAGAAGATCTCTTTGGAGAAAAATGCACAAAAATTTCATGTTGCCACAACCAAAGACGTTGTATCAGTTTTTTCTCTATTTTTTAAATGGAAGTCTCGTATTTTTTGCAATTTTATTAGTTTTTATGCAAGTAATATATCCTGAACCGCCAATTGTAGGTAAGTACTACCAAATTAAAAATCAAATTAATAATTTCGATTTCGAACCAAATACATCGGTATATAAAGGATATATTAAACCCTCAATAACATTTTTTGCTATTCCATATTTTAGCTCGAAACCTGGTTCATTAGAATTAATCAATATTACATTTCGTTCATGGGTCGAGCAATTTTCATTCTCTCGCATTATTTTATTCAATGATTATTCAAATGAAACTGCATTTTCTCAACTATATGATCAATTGAAGTATCATTTATTTCCAACTGTTATTGAAATCGCTCCAGACATTGAAAAAGATGAAATGGGAATGTTTTATGTTAATGATATGTTTTCTTTTGTATTTGAAAACTCACAAACAGATATAATATGTTTCATTAACCCTGATTCCATTTTGCATCCCGGGTTTTCAAATCAAATATCCTATATTTATGAGTATTTTAACTCTAAAGAACTACAATTTTCTGTAATCGGAAGAAGCTGCCCATTCTTTTCAAACATTACAGCTATTAACGAGAATAATGAAACTTTAAGACTAAACACAATGTTTAATCAAGAGTATTCCAATGATTTTATTCTTATTTCTAAAAGGTATATTCAGGTAGATATTGATGAAATCCCGGCTTTTCATTATGGAATGTTCAGATGGGATACATGGATTCCAGGTTGGTTATCACAAACAATCCCTGTTGTATCACTAGGGAATAATTGTTCTTTGTATCATATTGAACACTCAAGAATAATATCAGAATCTACATTGTACAAGATATCTGAGAATTTTGAAATGGCTTCAAGAAATAGTGATTATACAAGAACGTATAGAAACTCACAGTACTCAATTAACGAATATGGATTAATGAATAACTCTAGAAAGCTTGCAAAATTTGTTCAAGAATCATTTTTCGACTATGATCCTTCAAAGTGATTTTTTGGAAACAAAAAGGCCGGAACTTTCATCATATAAGCAGAATTGCTTTTTGATATGGCTCTGTATATTGCTTCAGTGTTTTCTGATTCTCTAACCGATGGATCATCCTCTGTATTTGGCCTCCCTGGTGGATTAGGAGCAACAAATGGGATTGATAACGGAAGTTGTCGATTGATTGTCTGATAAACAATCCGACGAGACAATTCATTTGGAGGCCCAAAGAACTTTTGGATATCGGCAATCTTCAAATGATGAATAATAAACCTGTATTTTGGAATCTTCATACAAGCTTCAATTATATGCCCCCTTGTTATTATGGCCTGATCATACTGCTTTGCTATTAAAGCAGCTTCTTTCATAAGATTTTTAACCATTTCACCAGCTGAAAGACTTAATAAATACCCCGCCTTCAATGTGAGTCCTTTCTTCCCCTTTTCAGCTTCGAAATTAATCGCTTGCTTCGATATTGATCGAATGGTGATAGATGGAAAAGGCAGGTCAATAATTCTGGCTCGCTGCTCCATTATTTGTTCTTGTATCAGTTTAAAATAAACTATGAAAAGAGGGAGATCCATTAAAACGCCAGAGAGAAATGAGAATTCAGGTGATTTTATGGATGATGATAGAATTAGTATGGATATTAATCTAGAAAAACAACTTAATAGCTTTGATTCTAGTTTAATAATTAAGAAAAAAATACACTTTCTTGCAAAAATAGTGAATAATGAAAGAAATAGAGTGAAAGTTTTGGTTTCTAGATCAAAAAAACTCGAGGCGGACAATGAACAGCTTGAAGAATTGTTTTTAAGATCTGATGAAGATAGAAAACGGATTGCTGAACAGAATAAAAAGCTTGTTTCTCAATTGGAAATTTCTAAGAACGAGATCAAAGCGTTGAAAGAAGAGATGAATGGAATAATAAAGGACAACAGCAAAAAAAAATCCTCAATTACTGAACAACAAAGAGAGTTTGAGATGATTAAATCTCAAAATGAGCAATTAGAGCAGAAAAATCAAGAATATGAATTGAAAATGAATGATATTTTAAAGCAAAATGAGTCTTTAAAGAGGCAACTCTCTTCAATACATAAAGAAGTTGATTCTTTTCGAGAAATGCAGAACTCATTGCAAGCGGACCTTCAGAACTCAAGAAGAAACTCAAAAATCATTGAAACTCGTTGTAAGAATGCCGAACACGAGCTTATTGAAAAGACGAAGGAAAAAGAAAGGCTTGTTATAGAGCTGAATAAGACAAAGGGAAACCTAGTAGTAGACAATTCCAACTGTATTATTTTTGAATGCGTGAGTTTAAACGATTTCTTGAAAGATGAGAATCAGGCGCTTATTGAAGATAATCAGGCTCTTTCAATCAGAATTAAACAAGTATCCAAAAAATGTGTAGAATTTGAGCAACAGAATATAAAGCTTCTAAGAGAAATACAGAGCAAACAATCATTGATTGATGAATGCCAATCTTCAAGAGAAAGAGCAATATCAAAAATCAGGCAAACAAATGAAAAACTGAAGACAAAAATTCAAAACATGTCCAATACAAACAATGAACTGAACCTAAACAGGTTTAAAGCAATTGAAGTATTAATTGAAAATTGTGAAATGTCCGATTAATTTGACGATAATTTTCTGATGTGTTTACACAATATAAACTTATGTAATCTAGTTTATTTTGATGAAGAGTTTTGTTAATAAACCCGGGATGAAAAAAGAGTCTTTTAATGATGTTCCATTTGATGAGAATCCGAAAAATTACAGAACAACTCAGTATTATATTCAAGCTCTTTTGCGGAAATTCCCAGATGATATTGAGCGTTTAACAAAATGTCCAGAAGAAGAAGATTCTAATAGCTGGATATATGGTAATTTTAGGCAATTCTTGATGGAGTTGAATTATTTTGCTTATGCTCACAAGGACGTTAGTACAGGAGTAACAATGCCAAAAATGTCATTCAAAATCAACGGAATTGATGTTGATTGCAGAACTGCAGCTAAAAATCCCCCTGCTGTTGTTCCGGCAATCGACTATATAACTGAAACAATTGATATGGCTACAGTATCGATTCTAGATCAAAAGCTCTTTCCATCAGGTGTAATGACAGAACAAGGGCTTGGAGAGATTAAAACATTCATGAGGAGGCTTTATCGTGTGTTTAGTTATTCATATGTTTGTCATTTTGAACTGTTCCAATCCCTAGAAGAAAAAACACATTTATGTGAGAGGTTTACCACATTTGCAAAGCGTTATGACTTATTGGCGCCTCAAGATATACATATTCCTGATTCGTATTGGGAAAACAAAAAATCTTCTGCTTAATAAACGAAACAGAGTTTTGATTTTATGTTTTTTCATAAAAAAGGAGATATGCAGATGGAAGCGATGCTTCAAGTCCTGGTTTTCCAAAAGCAAAAAACTCATCAACTTGAACATCTCGAAGAGCTATTGAAACCGAGTCGCTTGATAAAACCCATTTTTCTTCAATCCTCTTTATTGCAACAAAATGTCCACTATTCAAACTTTTACCTATGTGAACTGTTGCGGTTCTTAGAGCGTAAGAAGATCCACAGAAGCTGAAACAACTCGGAAAAGGAATATGATCAGATATTTTCCTTGTGGATTCGGTTCTTCTATCATATTCGAATCTCTGAAGTTGAATGAGTAATATTTGAGGCATTGAAATGTAGCTTAGTTGTGTCGAAAATTCTTGTTTTAGTAGACATTCTTCGCAAAATTGTTTCGAATTTCCGCTAGAATACTCTTTTTTCGATAGATTCCTAAGTCTCGCTGTTAAACTTTGCTTTTGATTAAGACTAATATAAATATATAATGATTCTTCAACATTCGAAAGAGTTTTTGCGCAAAATAGACATTGAGATTGTGTTTCACTCTTGATACAAAATAGTGAACTGAACTTTCCTATCTCTAAATTAAGCTCATGGTTGATTTCAGATATTGTATTATCAAACGATTCAATCAAATTTAGAAAAAATTCATGAGCATCATGTTGCACACCAAGTTTAAAACACGGATTCTGCTTGATAAAAGCTGAAACAAAAGATTTGGGTGAAAATACAAAATCTGCAGATTTGTGTTCTTCAAATATGCTTAAAATTCTCAGCATTTCAAACAATGGGCTTTCTTTAATAGCCATAGAAATCTCATGACTTGATATATCCTTTTGGAGATTGGCCAAAAAAACCATTGAATAATGTGAGTTTAGCAAAGCTTGAACACAACTGTTAATATAACAAGTATTGCCTAAATTGTTTAATTTTATTGATCTGGTTTTTATTGGGATCTGATCCCCATTAATTGAAACAAGAGATGAATCAGAACCCATAAAATTTATTCAATTTAATAGCTTTTTCCTTCCTTTTGGTACATTTTTTATAGAATATTGGCATGAGCAAAAAAGCTCAGAACTAAGGAAGCATATTTTGGTTACTTTATTGACTCATGGTAATAAGAACAAATGTCGTTTTTGTTGGAGATATGCTCATTGTAAAAATTTTTTATAAATCTGCACAAAAAAATAAAACAACAGAGATATTTAAGACCAATATGAAATGGTTTTGTAATTGTTCAAATAGATTTAGAAAAAACTAGACTGAATCAGCCAAAAATATGAACAATTAATGTAGAAATTGGAATTAGTATCATTCAAAAAGCTTAAAACTAGTATTTTTCCTTCAGTTTTGATATAGTATGCAATAATGGTTCATTTTCAGCTTTAATATTGGAAATCTCAATACTTAGACTATTTTTTGCATGTTTTAATAGGGATGTCAAGTGGGGGATTAAATCACATGTTGGGGGAGTCTCAGAAAATCATAATTGGAAGTAATCAAATTGTTATGATCGAATTGAAATGTTTATTGATCGGGACGATAAGTATCACTTTGACCCTTTTTGGCTCAACAATAAAACTCTGAAATTTGATAAAACAAAATCAACGGTTTAATACAAATCTCTAAAAAAAATGGAAAAGGTTCACATTATGCAGTGTCGACCATCACTTTTATATTCTGGATCGGGTTATGGCAAAAAGAATGTAACGATTGATGACAAAAAACAATTTTCTAGAAGTAGTGACAGTTTTTTTATTGAAACAGGGAAACCGAATTATGTAGAGCATGTTTTATCAAGATATAAGAAAATGAAAAGTTATACTGTTGACAAAACCCGAATAATCGAGTTATTGACAATATCGAACAGAAGTGCAAACTATTTTGTTGGTCCAAGACAATTTGGCAAATCATTTACGTCTTCAATGATATGTACATTTTATGATATTCATTTTCGTGATTTATATAAGGAGCTTTTTGAAGGGACATATATCTTTGATCAAATTAGTCAAAGATTAGCTGATGAATCAATTATTCTAAATCGTTCTACGTATTTTATATTTGAAATTAATATGTATAACCTTAACTCTTATAATTTTGAAAGATATGAGCAATCATTTTTTGATATGTTAATCCAATGTTTTTCCAGATTTTCTAAAAAGTACATTGGAGTTGATAGGTCAATCGATTTTAAAAGAAATCTGGCTGATCAATTTGTTTTAGTATTTGATCAAATAACAAATTTTTTTTTCTTACTTTGTCAGTACTGTGTGGACACTTTTATATTGGATAATCCATCAGATTTTCAATTATTGATTTTTATTGATGATTGTCAAGATGCATTTCTTCCTTTTCATAATGATATTATTGATGGATTACAAGATCCAAGGCTTGCTCTTTTTTCGAGTTTTCTTGGATCAATAACAAAAAACTTCTCTTTTTCGCCTTACTTTCACAAACCAATTGTTTTAATGGCTGGATTAATACCACTACCAAAATCAATAGCATGTTTAACATATGACATAGTTTGTCATGATTTTCAATCTCCAATGCTTTCACATTTTATTGGTTTTTTGTCCGCAGATGTGGAAAAAATGTTTGATGTATTTAATGTTAGTCAATATGGAAGATATTTATTAAAAAACTATTTCAACAATTATCAGCTTTGTTCAATGGAGAGTTTGAGAGATTTTAATGAACGATTATCTTCACCAATGAAATGGGATGAAAACCTCATGACTTTTTATAATCCATGGTCTTTAATGAATTCGATCAACGAGGGCTCTATTGTTTGCTCATTTACTGGAGGTAGCAACCTTTTTCCCTTCCTTGAAACAATGCTAGAAACCCCAAAATATATTGAGATTGTTACCGAATTAAGTTCAAAGCGAAAAACAGTCATTGAAACAAAATCAAGAATTCTTTATTCAACTATGGAAGATTATTTAAAAATTGGAAATTCTGAATCCTTGATTAAGTTATTGATTTTATCAGGATATTTAAGTTATAGTCAGAATATGGTTTGGATTCCAAATCAAGAAATTCTTGAACATATTAATAGAATTATGAGAAATCATTTGATAAGAGAAAATATCCCTTTATCATTACCAAAAAACATAAACCAGTATTTTCAAGATCGGGATTTTTTCCTTTTCTTTAGTGGTATTCAACAATATTTAATCCACAATATCCAGAGTTTTTCTTTTTTCAATGAAGCATTGATTAACTCGTTATTGTTTATATGGTTATTTAGTAGTCTTAAGAATTGCCAAGTTTTTATTCAAAATAAGTGTAATCTTAAAGTAGAAGAAACAGAAAAAGTTAGGCTAACATTTGCAGATATAGTTATAATAGACGAGCGTGGTTTATTTATTGTTATTAAGCTCAAGGATTCTACCAGAAAGAATAATAGCCAATCAGCAACTGAAGGATATGCAGAGATGTTTTCTTCAAAATATTTTGATTTTTCTGAGAACAAAACAGTTAAAGAAGTTATTTTATGTTGTTTGGCAATGAATCCTGATCAATCAACCATCATTTTTTCTGATCTAATTCCAAAAAATTGCTTTTCTTCGAACATGACAATGGCTGGTTTTCAAGGACGAAGTATTACTACAGATTATCAAACTATATCGAATTGCAATATTACATTTCTGAAATCTAATCAAGAAGATATGTATAGATTAATTGATTCTCAAAAAAAGAATTCTGCATTAATTCTTGTTGATGATCTTAGCTTCATCAAAAACATTGATTCGGTTTCTTCGTGGATGAAAATTGGAGGTCATAATAGCAAAGAAGAACGTGATTTTGTAATCAATCGCTTTCCAGAAAATAATCCTTATCTTGTTTTCACATTTGCAGTACTGAGTGGCTTAGACTACTATCCAACCTCTGATGTCGTTTTTCTTCTGAAACCTCCAGAACTTGAAAATAATATAATCAAAATGTTAAATCTTTGCAAAAATGATCTAATAATATTTTATAACGAATCACAAATCCAATTGAAAGAACAAATTGAAGCAAATATATATGTATTCAAAAACAAGTTAACAAAACTATAGTAGCGTTTCGTTTTAAAAATCGTTTCGGTTTATCTTCACAGTAAAAAAATAATTTTTGCATTTTTTTTGGTGTATTTTCAATTTTTCTCAGTGTGTATTGAAGTTATCACAAAATAAGAAACTGTGAATATGTGCATATAAAGCAGTTCTATATCATGATACTACTGTGATGTATCAAAATGCAATATTCATAATAATATTGAATGAATAATGGAATAACTTTCTTTCAAAAAATCTCAATATGGGATAGCATATGCAAAGTAATTTTTATAATTTCCTATTATTTTAATATATTCTATGTTTTCATTAAGCCGATTTTCCACAAAGATGGCTTAATAAAAAGTTTCTCTGTTACATTCCAAGTTTTTTGAATTTTCAGAATTTTTTTTCTCGGATATAGTATTTTGAAAATTTCTCAATGGATTGATAATTAAAAAGGGAAATAAGTTGTGCATATTGTAGAAATGCTTGTAATAAATGCTTTATATTACTTTTTTGGCGCCAAATTGTCAGATTAGCTGAATGGATCCAGCTCCTGCAAAACTATTGAAATTGTGTTTTTTTGTATTCATTCCCTAAAAGACAAGGATATGATCAAGAAATGTAGGCCATTATTTCACCGTGAATTTAAGGAAATCCCATCATTAATTGGGCAAATAAATTGGATACAAGAAAACTGTGGAATCATTTCAAAAATTAAAATTGGAGAAATTCTTGGAATTTCTAGATTTCATGTAAACTCAATACAAAAGAATCCCATGAATGTCCCTCAAGAATACAACAAAATGAACACAAGGGTATTAAGAAATAGTAATCTTTCAACTGAACAAGAAGATAAAATCCTTGATGAAATCAAAGCAAAGCAGAATGATAATGATTGTATGACCTCTTTAATGGTTAGAATATTAGCTCAAAAAGTTGTATATGAATTATCAGGTTTTAACAAAACATTTGATAGATGTTGGTGGATAAGATTTTTTGCTAGACACCATAAATCTATTTCGGTTCGAAATATTTCATTAATTGAAGCAAAAAGGCTTCTGTCACTCAAGATTCAATTAGAGAATTTTTCTCAAAAATTGAAGGACTTTTACAATTGAACATATCCCCAAAAGTGTTCATCAATATGGATGAAACAGGATGTGTATCAAAACCTGATAAAAACATTAAAATGAAGTGTGTGGTACATCTAGATTCTCGAGTTTTTCCCAGAAAGAAAGAGAATACTGACCATCCTCCGATATCAAAAATCTCTGCAATTATTCTTAATGGTGAATCATTGAAACCAATGATCATTGTTCCCAGAAAGAGATATGAGAAAGAAATTGAAAATGAGAGATTGTATAGTAGTATGGAATATTCATTCTCGGAATCAGGTTACAATACTATTAAGAACATGCATGAATGGGTGATCAATGTATTTGCGCCATATGTTTTATCCATTCGAGAAGAGTTGGGACAACCTGATGCTCCTTGCATTTTGATAATGGATAATATGACTGTACATGGAAATAGTGATGTAATGAACCTTTTTAATAATATTGGAAATGTTTATGTTGTCTTTTTGCCACCTCATTCAAGCCATTTTATGCAAGCATTGGATTTACTGTTTTTTGGAGTGTTCAAGAAGTTTTATAAGTCTCTAAGATCTGAGGATCCATCAGATTCATTGGTTGGTAAGCTTAGTAATATTCATAAGGCCCTTTACTATGCTTCCTATTTTTCAACAATCCAAAAATCTTTTAGAAGAGCTGGATTCTCATTGATTCACCATCGCGATGGTAATTTTTCAATTCAAATTTTGAAAGAAAAACAAGAAAAAATCATTAAACAAGGAACAGAGTAAACATCAAACAACAATCTTAATATGAAATTTTAACTTTGTAGATCAATAATAATGTTGATAATATTTAAATCGAATATCATCGAGAATTCGCATTAAAAATGGGTGTACAAGTAAAACCATTATTCATTCAATATTATTATGAATATTGCATTTTGATACATCACAGTAGTATCATGATATAGAACTGCTTAATGTGCATATGTTCACAGTTTCTTATTTTGTAATAGCTTCAATACACACTGAGAAAATTTTTAAATGTGGTGATAAACCGAAACGATTTTTAAAAAGAAGCTCTACTATATATTATATTATAAGTGTTGAGGGGGTTGATGTTAGGGGAAGAGGGTAGTTATTTTATTCGGTTTAATTCGTAGTGACCTCTCGCCATGACATCTTTTGCTACCAATCAATGGATACCCCACACCGGATGACCCTAACCCATGCTTCCAGAACAAGATTCATGGGCATCTGCGATGTGAATGACCCGATACGCTGTGGGTGCTTGTATACACACACTGATCTGGTATACTAATATTTTAATTGTGTTTAATAGAGGGACGTCCTTCAAAATTGACAAATATTAAGGAGATTATTTTGATAGTTTGATGTTTGCATTTTGAAGAGTATGAAAAACACAGTTTAATCGTCGATGTTGAGATCCTTCAGGATCTCCTCCAGGTTGTGCAGAAGTTTATTTTCTTTTATCCTGGCGATGATATCGATCCTCTTTCCAACTATACTAAAATGTTCCTGAATTGAGTTGTGGAGGGCCTTGAAACCCTTTTTCAATAGTGGACAATAAGAGGAGAAATGATGACTAGAGTATCAAATCATATTTCATTGGGTACTGAAGAACTATTTGTGACTTTTTGATAACCCCATGGAATATTCTTATCTTGACATTTTTCCTTAAGAATTATGTTAATTTAATCCATTAACCAAAAAATATATCCTAATTCCCAATGCATAAAATCTGTAAAAATCATCATGTTCAAAATACTAATCATCTTTTTAGACTGTTCATTTGGTGAATTTGCAGGTTTAACATGTTTTATATATTCTATTTTAAAAAAACCGAATGAAGGGATCAAAGAAGCAGTAAAAAAGACTTAGCATGAAGACTAAAAATGGTGTTCACAATTTTTCTGAAGAGCTATCAAAAAGTCACAAATAGTTCATGAGTACCTAACCATTTAAGCGATCAGAACATTGAAATTAGTGAATCAGGTCCAAAATATGAGAGATGAAGTTCAATACATGAGAAATCACACAATAAGAGGAAAAAAGATGACAAGAGTATCAAAGCATATTACCTTTTAAGCGATCAGAAAATTGAAATTAGTGAATCAGGTCCAAAATATGAGAGATGAAGTTCAATACATGAGAAATCACACAATAAGAGGAAAAAAGATGACAAGAGTATCAAAGCATATTACCTTTTAAGCAATCACGCAGGAACATATTGAACCATATCATTTATTGCGATAAATGATATTTGACCCAATTCACAAGACGAGAAGAAAATGGAGGCAACAAACATGAACCCAATATTACATTATAAGATTGTCTTGACAGGGGGCTATACTCAATAGTGTCTGGGGCGGCACCATGCCCCCAACCTAGGTGTGTTTTATGGGGAATAAATTTTACCCCTTTGTATAAGCTTTTTTTTGTTGTTGGGGAATTGAATTTTCATTCACAAAAAAAGTTCAGGATATAGCATGAATATTCTTATCTCCTGATATTTGAATATTGGATCGTGTCGAAAAATCAGAGATATGGCTATAAAAAATAAAAACTCATTTTTCTCATATAAAAGATGAATATTTCTTTTAAATAAAGTTCTCAATAATTCAAAACCATATTCGTCCTCAAAGGTGAAATGCCCCCTAACCGCAGAGGTTAAGGTGAAAAAGCCCAAGCACGTTTGTTGACTTGGGGAAGGGAATTTCATAATGATTTTGCACTATTGACTGAAACCGAAAAGTCATGTACACTTTTATTAAGTTTACATAGTAAAGTATAGAATTTTGAAAAAAATGGAGATTTTAATTGTAAAAAAAAGTTTACCTGACTTTTGGTTCCAATTTACTATTGTAATAATTCCAAGAATTCATCAACTGGAGGAATCAAATATCTCGGCTGAATAATCCTAGACCTAAAGATTGTAGTATTATATCTATTCTTTCCCCTCAAAGGGCGATCGATACGTTAATAAACTAGCAATCTCATTCCATTTATTACCTTTTTCATTAACTTCAGCTGAAATCCTTTCATCTTCTTCTCTAGTTCACATATTTGGAATCATTTGAACATCAGTTTGGATTTGAACCGGTTCATCCGGTAAATTGTTCCTAACATAGTGCTATTTGGATCCTCCTCCACAATTAATGCACATTTCATTTCTACGATTGAAACTCTCAACAAGACTATTAATTGTATATGGGGATCGCTTCCCATATCTCTTTCATTATGCAAATAAATGTGGATTTATCCAAAATCTCCTTCTTTTTCAAAATATTCTTCATTGTCCCCCATAGCAATTCAATTGGATTCAAATCTGGGTTATTTGGAGGCCAGTCTGGGAGAATATTTAAAATATTGGACAATTCATTAGTCGTCTTCTGAGAGTTATGTGATGTGGCTCCATCATGCTAAAAAACCATCCAAACATCAAGTTTTCTCGATAATCTTCTTCAACTAATCCACTATTGACCACAACCTCACAATAGCTCTCACTATTATTATTATCGATTATCATCAATTGCGATTTATAGTTAGGACCAATACAAGCCCATATCATTACTGATGTTGATGATTTGTTAATTGGAGAATATGAAGAATCATTATAATCACCTCTCCTAATCCATCTCCAGGAAGAATCTAGATTCATCACTAAAATAAACTGGGAGGTGAGGATTCTTTTCTTATAAATCTTTACAAAACTGAAATCTAATGCATTTCTGAGCTTTGGTTAGACTCTGTTAGATTCATGGCGGCCTCCATTGAAACAATAGACCTTTTCTGACTCGATTAATTGTACTGCACCCAATTTTACCGCAAATTCTTGAAGAATCTTGAGTTCTAAATGTTTTGCAGTTATAAAAGAGTTTTTTAGTGTTTCAAGCTCGATTAATTTTGTGATATTGTCATCACATTTGGTAGGCCTGCCAATTTTGTGACAAGGTTCTTTTCCTTGATGAAAAGCTTCAATTACATGTTTTATTCTATCATATCCAACATTTAGTTTCTTTTTAATGTCACGAGTCGAAAGTCTTTCGACAGTCAATGAATGTGTGATCTCTGAGGCAGGAGTGGTTATCAAACCTATTATCACACTAATTGCATCTGTATTTTTTTGGATTATTAATTGATATCCAGTTCCATATTGCAATATCACCAATCATTCCCCTGTCGCCATACAAGTTTTATCAAAAATTCATCATGATTTTTGATAAAATAGAATTCATCAATTGGGTACTCATGAACAACAGCAATTTTTTTGTGAGAACATTCAAATAATTGTATTAGAATTCAATTTAAAATCTCGTTTTGAATGATATCTCAATTTTAATTTTATATTTGAGAGACTTTGATTAGTATTCACAATTATTTGACTAGTCATAAATGGCTTTCCATATGAACCTCATTGATCTCAATGAATATCTAAAAAACGAATCAAACACATTAGATTTTTTATTATCTCATAAAATGATTTTTAATGTTAGAAATAATTAAAAACTTAAGCCTTGACTGTTCGGACAAAGCTCAAATCTCATTCATTTATCCACAAAAATACACTATTTTGAACTTCCACATTGAAATATCAGTCATATTACAGTAGCTATTGAGATACTTCTTGGATAGAGTGGAATCAAGGTCCTTATCATTTATTTACTCGTTTTCTGACCTCAATCTTTTATACTGTGTTTGAAATGAACTTAGTTCCAAAATGTAATCAGAAAAAATCTCTTCATTATTCATCATTGTCCTTTCATTGAACTTTTTGTCAAAAAATCATTATAGGCTGGTTATTAACACCCCAAATCGAGAATGGGGCTGATTATGATTCATCTTTTATTAATGGGTTATGATTTCTATTACTATTTTAAAAAATTGGGGATTTCAAAAATGGTCGTACTAATTATCTATTTCTATAGCATTCTTCATAATTTAACTGGATTTCGGAAGAATACTGATTAATTTCATTTTGGTTATTGGATTGGAAAGAACTGGCTTGTCCAAGTCATATTCCGATAATAACAGATTTTTTATTTCATATTTCAGACTGGTTGCCCTTTATGTTAGTTTCCGGATCTCTCGAAGCTGTTAATGTTATTGTCCGATGCATACCATCAAATTCCAATGAAAGGGAGAAAGGATATGACAACATTATCCTAGTTGACCAAATGATTCTTCAATCTATATTTAGAATCCTCAAAGGCAAACTATTCGGTTCCCAATCATTTTTGCTTATG